>Ga0163108_10000020_pt1 | contig 100771 bp, 88 predicted proteins | sample Fk1155metaG_FD_109644 | JGI IMG/M metagenome (GOLD analysis project Ga0163108, IMG submission 109644) | Marine microbial communities from the Central Pacific Ocean - Fk160115 155m metaG | ecosystem: Environmental > Aquatic > Marine > Oceanic > Photic zone | place: The Central Pacific Ocean...
AACAATCTGAGCATTTAAGTTTTTGATTAATTTTTTATTTTCATTAGATGCAATTTCATAGTCAATTATTTTATCGCTGACTTTAGCAATAATCTCAGCTTTGTTAAGCTTATCCATATCAAGGTCTTCAAGAACTTCTGATTCAGACTTGCTTTTTTTGATGTTCATCTCTTTAGCTTCAATGATAGCTAAATCACCTTTTTCGCTAGTGCTTTCTACACGAACTTTCTCTGTCAAATTATCCAATTCATAATGGATGGTTTGCTCTATTGATGCATCCCCATCTTCTACAATTTTGATAGATGCTTCGTAATATTTATTGCCATCTGTATTGACGATATATTTGTACTCTCCTTTCTGTAGGCCAATTTCTATTTCACCATCTTCATTGGTTTTATAATTGCCGATAGTATCATTTGTTTTAGAGTTAACTACACAAAGGTTTAATTCTTTATTTTTTTCATTAACATGATCAGTAAAAGAAACTAAAACATTATTTTTTTTGTATGAATCCACAAAATTGACATATACCTCTTTAGAGTGTTCAATGAAATTAATTTTTGCTTCATACAAATTAACTGTATTGTATTTACACTTATAATTTGAGGCAAAATAAGCTTTTATGTTAGACGAATCTATAATTATTAAAAAGTCATCTCCTGGACTTGAAATGCCTTTTCCAAGATTTTCAGCTGTTTGGAAAGAATTTGTCAATGCATCATATTTTGATCTAAAAAGATCAAAACCTCCAATGCTATTATGTCCTTTAGATGAAAAGTATAGATGTTTAGTATGGGGATTATAAAATGGGTATTCTTCATCATAAAGAGTATTTATACTAGTGCCTAATTTTGTTTTTTTCCATTTTCCGTTTGCTAATAAGACTGCTTTATAGATGTCTTTATGCCCTTTGTCTTTGTCTCCGTATGAAGCAAAAAATTTAATATTTAATCCAGGTTCATTGTAAATAACAGGAGAATATTTTTTTTTCTTGTCTATTTTTGAAACAAGCCTTGATGATGGTAGAAGCCTACCATCCATATTGTCAAGATTGAAACCATCATAGAAACGGTGAAGGTCTGTATTGGCTTTATTGGTTATTTGAATTTCTGCATTTTTTTTAATTAATACCGCATTTTCACAGTTACCAATTAGTCTTTTTACATCAAAATAGGGAGTTTTCTTTGTTTTTTTTGAAGAATATCTTTTATAATTTTTAACTGCATCATTAAATTTCCCTGAAAGATGTAATGCGCTTCCTAAATAATAGTGATAGATCGCTTTGGATTCTTGAGAGTTAGCAGCAAATGTTAAGTGTTTTATGGCATCATCAATATTACCTTCAAAATATAAGCATAAACCATAATTGAAATTATAATTTGCATTTTTTGAATCGATAGAAATAAGTTTTAGATAGCTTTCTTTTGCGGATTCAAATTGTTTATTTTGAAATTGTTTTTTGGCATTTTTAATAAGGTCCGCCTCTGATTGACCAAGCGTCAATAGAGAATTGGCTATAATAAATAATATTATAAATATATTCCTGTAAGGAAACATAGACCTATGGTTTAATAAATCTTAATACAAATTCTATTCAAAAAAGTTCATTTTGTTTTCTTCCTTTTTTAATAGTCTACGTATATTTTTTCTGTGAGTTATTAAAATGCCAAAACAAATAAATATTGCAAATGAAATCATTAGATTACTGGCATCTGGATTTAGAATAAAAACGGCTATTGGAAAACTAAGTGATGCCATTATTGCCCCAAGTGACACGTATTTACTTGGAAGATAAAAAATAAAAAAAACGATAAGGCATATTATTGCAGAAAAAGGGTGCAAGCCGATTATTACCCCTAAGGAAGTGGCAACTCCTTTCCCTCCTTTAAACTGTGCGAAAATGGGAAAAAGATGTCCAATAACAGCAAAAAAACCAACAGAAATTCGATATGGATCAAGTTGTGATAGGTTATTAATTTCAGCGAAATTAATTAAAAGCAAAGGTGGTAAGGTTGCTATAAGTCCTTTTAAAATATCAAAAAGCAGTACAAAAGTTCCAGGTTTTTTACCCAGAACTCTAAAAGTATTTGTTGCTCCTGCATTTTTACTTCCATGCTCTCTTACATCAACATTATAAAATGTTTTTCCAATCCAAACAGCTGATGGGATTGACCCTAAGGTGTAGGCAAGGACTATAAAAAAGATGAAATAACTGATTAACATGATTAATTATTTAAATAAATTATCGAATAAAGAAAAATAGATCTTATCATCTGTTGATTTATATTTGAAATTTTTATCTTTTCTTTTGTCACTTTTTAATTCATCAATGGATTGTTTAAAATTAGAATCTGTTGTTTGAATTAACATCTGACCATTTTTCTTTTCCATTTCATAATGAAAAAAATATTTTTTGTCATTTGGTAACATAAATTCAATACCAAGTTTATCTCCAGATTTTTCAACAAAAAGTTGTTCCATAAATAGCCTTAATGGAATGTCTTTCATTATAGGCTTTTCATAGATACTTATCAACTGTACATTTGCACTATTCGTTTGAAGTCCTTTTTCTTCTTTACCCTTTCGGTTAAAAGAAATTAGTTTTAAGCCGCTAAAAAATAAAGTATTTTCAAATTCATTTGGAAATTTGGGTGCTTTAGAATCTTCAATAAAGGATTCAATTATTTTATTTGTTACTTTTTCTCCCGCCCAATGAATCATTGCACGATTAAAATTTGATTTTTTCAACGACATTAAGCGGAATTGATTTTCTAGTTTAATTCTATTTGCCAAAGATTCCATTATTTTTTTATCAATTGGAATATCCATTCTTAAAGATAAATTAAAAGATGTTTTCTTTGAGTGTTGATTATAATCAATATTCCCATAAGATGTAGCTTTGATAGGTCCATAATCCATTCCTAATGAGATTTCACCTTCTCCATTTAATGAACATGATTTTGTGTGTAAAGAAATGAAATTATGGGTAGATACAGCTAACATGTTTAATGAACTGTTACTCCTATCATTGAGTGCTTTTTTTGAAGATATTTGAAATTCATTCCTTTTTTCATTATAGAGGATATATCCGTATGAAGTGAAAACAACAGGGTCGTTTTCTTTTTCGATTTTAGAAAGAAATGTGGGGTAAATTTTTATGCTATCAATAGAAGAACTTTCTCTCCAAACAAAACCTGCGGAAATTTTTTCTCCATTTATATTCACAGAGTTTTTATTAAATGGAATAATAACGTTATCAGCAATTATAGTGTCTTTAAAACTCATCCAGTTTTTGGAGAAACTTTTGCAAGAATGAATTAATCTTGTAGAGCCATCACAGAAAATACCTGGATTGGTAGATATGACAGAAATATTTCCAAAATATTCAAAATGCTTGCTTAGTTTAAAACGATTTTTTTCATCAATTTTTCCAGATGCTTTTGTATTAGAATTAACACAGGTTATGTCATTCATTTTAACAGATGTGACAATGCTGTCACTATCATAATATTGATACAGTCCATCACCATTATAGGCTGATTTACTGCTTATGTTCAACTTGCAATTCGCAAAATTATGAGTCTCTGATAATGTTCTAATTTTGGCATTTTCTAACTGCTCTATCACTGCTTTCTTTTGAATCGTTAGTTTTTGTTGATTTGGATAAATTTTGACATCACCAACAGGTATGAAATTAATTTTTTTACAAAATATTTTTTGAGTTTTTAAATCGTACTGAGCTTCAAGAGCTTTGAAGTTTAATTTTTCTTGATCTGGGTGATACGAATAGAAGTTTGATTTTTCGCCAAGACTTTCACTTACAAAAGATGTTTTCTCATTTTCTTTTTCCATGTTAACGGTTGATCCATCCATTTCCCAAATAAATTTATCCATTAAGCAGTAATATAAATTTGATGGAAATTTAATTTCCTGTTCTTGATCTGAATTAAATTTGCCTAATCTTTCTTTGAATGATATGTGAGCCCTTAATCCTGTAGCACTTAAAGCTAAAGGGTCATCTCCTTCAGTTCCATAAGTGTTTTTTAAATTAAAACTAGATGTATCAGCATTAATATTCCATCTACTAAAACTATAATTGTTGGAGTTCATAAAAGCAGTTTTAAATCCAAAATCTCCTTTACCAGTCATGCCTTTTTTAGAAATTTCAATGGAACCAAATAATTGTGCCTCATTATCAAAAAATTTCAAAGGCATTTTATAAGTTGATTTTACTTTAATTAATTCTTTTTTAGGTAAAAATGATATAAATGCTTTTTGGCATTCTACATCGGGAAATTCAATACCAATATCGTGGGGCTTATTTGTAAATAATGCATATCCTATAGTTGAATCAGGAAAAAAAGTAAAAATATTTGATTTCGATGTTGATTTGCAAAAGTTAATAGTTCCAGATCCCTGAAGCCCATTATTGGATAATGCAATTTTATTATTATACTTTGCATCTGTACCATAGAAAGGATAACCATCTTGAGGTGAATCTATTATAAATCCAAATGAGTAATCATTCATTATTTTTAATTGCTGTTTTATTTTAGGGAAAATTCCAGCTGAAACAAATTCCCCTGTTAATCGAAGTTCTTTTTCATCAAAACTTGTTAAGCTATCAAGTGTGAAAGGGTTTATTGAATAATAAAATCTAGAGGTATCGTAAGCTCCTTTATGAATTCTATTATAATAGACATAGCTTGTGTTGGGTATAACAATTTTAGGGTAATCATTTTTATCCATGAATTTCCCCGATCTGTTTTTAACATCACTAATGAAAATTTCTCCGGTTACCCCCATGATGTCAGATTTCATTGCAATTTTATTTTTTCCATGTTCTGCATTTAAAGGATTAACTCTTAGAAATGAAAAAAGACAATTATCAAGAGTTATTTTATTTTCCTTGTATGAGAAGTTGGAAACCAATGTTTTTGTTTCCATTTTTCCTGCAACAACCCATCCGTTGAATTCAATTTCTCTATTTTTTAGTATTGTTACACTTGCTTGTTCTGGAAAAATCCAGCATTGATTAGTTTTTGATATTGTTACTTCATCCACGCCATTTATTTTGAGTTCAAATGATGCCAAATCTATAATGGCAAAATTCTTTAACCTATTTCGGATTTCAATTTGAGCTTTTTTCTTTTTGTAAGATTTTAATTTAACACTGTCATTAATTTCAGCTTCTGAAATTGTTGGATGTTTTTTTGGAATTAAATCGGATTTAAATGTTATTTCATCATAATCTGATATGTTTAGACTGAAATTAACATAGTCAATTAATTTCTTGTTTATTTTGATTTTTCCATATTTTGTATCATAATCTATAAATCCATAGGTAGCCATTTCTATCATTAATGGCTTAGCCTGATCAATAGTTTTGTTTAATAGGGATGCAATATCCCCCTCTTTAAATTTATTGGCATTATAATTATTTACAATATTTGAAATTTTAATTAATGGATTAACCCTATCATATCCTTTAAAACGATTAAATAAATTTTTGTCAAAATAGTTTTTTGATTCAAATTTTGCGGTTTTTAATTCCTCTGAGCATCGATAAGGATAGGTCATTTTAAGCTCTTCGCTTCCTATTTTATAAGTAATTCTTGATGGATACATATCAAGCATGTGGTAAAAGTTTTGAAATGGCGTCACGCCTAAACCTTTATCAGGCCTTGAAAGCTCAACTCCATTGAGCTTTTTGTTGTAATTAAAATCTAGTCCATTATGCGTTATAGAGTCACGATCTATTTGTATTTTTATAAGACATTTTTTACTTGAAATACCAGCATTATTGATGTCAAAATAAATACTTTTTGCAGTGATGAAATTATTTTTGTTTTTCTTAATAAAAACCTTAGCTAGATTGTCTTTGTCTCCTGATCCAGCTAATGTTTTACCTTTAATTAAGAAGCCTCCACTATAATCAATACCTTTAAATATATTTGAAATAAAAATTCGCTTTTCATAGGTGGAAAATGTAGGATAAACACGATCAATATCACGAAGGAATAAATCTGCTTTATCTATTATTTTTCCATATACTGGTTCTTTGAAATATGGCATGTATAATTTAGCAGAATCAGCAACTAATTTTGATGATTTTGTGGAAACAATATAGTTTTTAAGCTCGGCTTTTGTGGATTTTTCAGGAACACCTACTTTTTCCCAATTTATGACACCTCCTGATCCTTTCCAAACTGCAGATTTTGTATAGTAAGTTCCTTTTGTGTTTTTAACAACAATGCTATCATAGGAATTTCTTCCAGAAAGATTTTTTGTGTAATGACATGATAAATCAATTTTAGAAAATTCAATTATTGCTTCTTTTTTAAATCTAAAAGAATAACTTCCGGCTTTGCAAAACCATTTTCTTTTGTCAGTAGTATGAATTAGTTGGTATTTGAAAAAATAATTTGAAAAGATAATAAACGCATTAACATCTTTTTTATATTTTCTTTCAAAATGCAATTTTAAGACATCTTCCCACTTTGTATATTTCTCAATATTGTTGACATATTTTGAGTGACTATATACACTTTTAAGATAATTATAAATAACAGGGTATGGTTTAAATCTTTGACTTTCTAACTCATTACAAATGTTAACCATTCTTAAAAAATACTCGTCATTTATTGCGTTTGAATTAATGTTGTTGGGTAAAGTTTCATTTATGAATTTTTGTTGAGAGTTATTTTCTTGACTAGAAAATGTTTTATGAATGTGTTTTATGAATTTTTTTTTATCGTTTGGAAAACTCTGTGTTAAAAAAACATTGTTGCCCAACTGAAGAAAGAAAAATATGCCGAGACATGAGTGAATTATATACTTGTTTATAAACATGTTAATGGTCTTTTACCCTATATATATTAAATGAAGTTACAAATTTTATTGCATTATTATACTCATAAAATATGCCATTTTGAATTATTTACTTAATTATAAATGGTGTTATTATCATGAATAAAAAGAGTGTGAAGATACATAACTAATTGTTTAACATTAATCATATAATTTAAAAATAAATAAATATTGTTGTGTAAATAAAAATGTTTACTAAATTTGCAGTCCCAAAATATTGGGGTGAAGTGTTCTTTTTTTAATGAATATCAACAAAACAAGCCGATGTAGCTCAGTTGGCCAGAGCAGCTGATTTGTAATCAGCTGGCCGGGGGTTCGAATCCCTCCATCGGCTCGGTATGTTGGGGAGATACTCAAGCGGCCAACGAGGACAGACTGTAAATCTGTTGGTTTTTACCTTCGCAGGTTCGAATCCTGCTCTCCCCACAGGATAATTTAAGTAAATAAGCGGGAGTAGCTCAGTTGGTAGAGCGTCAGCCTTCCAAGCTGAATGTCGCGAGTTCGACCCTCGTCTCCCGCTCAAAAGTGCCGATGTAGCTCAGGGGTAGAGCGCTTCCTTGGTAAGGAAGAGGTCACGAGTTCAATTCTCGTCATTGGCTCTAGAAAAGTAATGTATAAATACGAATGTATTTAATTTTGAATATAAATTTTAATTATTAACTGTAACAACTTAAAAAATGGCAAAAGAAAAATTTGATCGTTCCAAGCCACACGTTAACATCGGAACAATCGGTCACGTAGACCATGGAAAAACAACTTTAACTGCTGCGATATCAAAAGTATTGTCTGATAAAGGACTTGCGGCTGCTCGTGATTTTTCTTCTATTGACAATGCTCCGGAAGAAAAAGAAAGAGGTATAACAATTAACACCGCTCATATTGAATATGAAACGGCTAATCGTCATTATGCTCACGTAGACTGTCCGGGTCACGCTGACTATGTTAAGAACATGGTAACTGGAGCAGCTCAAATGGATGGTGCAATTTTGGTTGTAGCTTCAACTGATGGGCCAATGCCACAAACAAGAGAGCACATATTACTTGGTAGACAAGTTGGTGTTCCTAGAATGGTTGTGTTCATGAACAAAGTTGATATGGTTGATGATGAAGAGCTTTTAGAGCTTGTTGAAATGGAAATTCGTGAATTATTAGAATTTTATGAATATGATGGAGATAATACTCCGATTATTCAAGGTTCTGCATTAGGTGCTTTAAATGGAGAAGCAGAATGGGTTAAAACTGTTGATGCTTTAATGGATGCTGTTGATGACTACATTGAATTACCTAAACGAGATGTTGATAAGCCATTTTTGATGCCAGTTGAAGATGTATTTACGATTACTGGTCGTGGTACAGTTGCAACGGGAAGAATCGAAACAGGGGTTTGTAATACAGGTGATCCTGTTGAAATCTTAGGTATGGGTGATGAGAAATTGACATCTACCGTGACGGGAGTTGAAATGTTCCGTAAGATTCTTGATAGAGGTGAAGCTGGTGATAATGTTGGTATTCTTCTTAGAGGTATTGAGAAAGCTCAAATCAAAAGAGGAATGGTTATTTGTAAACCAGGATCAACAACGCCTCACCACGAATTTAAAGCGGAGATATACGTGCTTAAAAAAGAAGAAGGTGGTAGACATACACCATTTCATAATAAATATCGTCCTCAATTTTACTTTAGAACAACAGATGTTACAGGTGAAATATTTTTGACAGATGGACGTGAAATGGTTATGCCTGGAGATAATGTTACTATAAGTGTGAAATTAATAGTTCCTATTGCGATGAATAAAGGATTGCGATTTGCAATTAGAGAAGGAGGTCGTACAGTTGGAGCTGGACAGGTTACAGAAATAATTTCATAATAGATTTAAAAATTAAATGAGGGGGCAACCCCTCTTTTTTGGAAATAAACGGGTGTAGCTCAGCTGGTAGAGTAGTGGTCTCCAAAACCATTGGTCGTGGGTTCGAACCCTACCGCCCGTGCAAAAAAAAAGGAAAAGTGGCTAATGTAAAAGCATATTTATTGGATACATATAACGAGATGGTTCATAAGGTAACTTGGCCTAAATGGAAGGAGTTACAAAGTAATACTATTTTGGTGGTTGTTGCTTCTGTGATGATATCCTTATTTATTTTTGCTATGGATTTTGCTTTTGGGATCCAGGGTGATGCTGATTCTTTTTGGAAAGGATTGTTAGGAAATATATACGGAATGTTTTAAAAGATGATAATGGAAGAGGTAAAAAAACTTTGGTATGTAGTTCGATCCATTAGTGGAAAAGAAAAGAAGGTAAAGGATTATCTTGAAATGGAAGTTTCTAGATTGAAATTGGATCAATATGTTGGACAGGTATTAATTCCAACAGAAAAAGTTTTTCAAATTCGAAATGGGAAAAAAGTTTCTAAAGAAAGAGCTTATCTTCCAGGTTATGTTTTACTAGAGGCTGCTCTAGTTGGAGAGGTTCCACATCTAGTTAAAAGCACACCAAATGTCATTGGATTTTTGGGAGCTAAAAAAGGAGGTGACCCTGTTCCGATGAGATTATCAGAAGTAAATAGAATATTAGGAAAAGTAGATGAACTTGCAGAAAATGAACAGGAAATGAAAATTCCTTTTGTTGTGGGTGAGTCTGTAAAAGTTATTGATGGACCATTCAATAATTTCAGTGGTGTGATAGATGATATTAATGAAGAGAAGAAGAAACTGAAAGTAATGGTAAAAATATTTGGAAGAAAAAACCTGCTTGAACTTAGTTATATGCAGGTAGAAAAAGAAGTTTAAGAATTTTAACCGTAGGAGTAAGGAAAACGCGTAAAGCTTCCCGTGATTACTTACGTTTGCACTACATAAATTACAGTAAAATGGCAAAAGAAGTCGCAGCTTTAATAAAACTGCAAATTAGAGGTGGCGCTGCCAATCCGGCCCCTCCTGTAGGACCAGCACTTGGTGCTAAAGGAGTTAATATCATGGAGTTTTGCAAACAATTTAATGCAAGAACTCAAGATAAAGCTGGAAAGGTTGTCCCGGTAGTTATCACTGTGTATGGTGATAAATCATTTGATTTTATTTTAAAAACCCCCCCAGCAGCTGTTCAGATAATGGCTCATTCTAAAATTAAAAAAGGTTCTCCTGAGTCTAACCGAAGAAAGGTTGGAAAAATATCTTGGGATAAAGTCCGTGAAATTGCAGAAGATAAATTACCTGATTTAAACTGTTTTACCGTTGACTCAGCAATGAGTATGGTGGCAGGTACTGCTAGGAGTATGGGTGTAACTGTTAGAGGAGGAGAAGCTCCCAAAAAAACTAAATAGAAGCAGATATGAAAAGAATTTCAAAACATAGAAAAGAAAGCATGGCAAAATTAGATTCTGCCAAGTCTTATTCGTTATCTGAAGCTTGTGGTTTAGTTAAGGAAGTCTCAACAACTCGTTTCGACGCTTCTGTTGATTTAGCAGTTCGCCTTGGTGTTGATCCAAGAAAAGCTAACCAGATGGTTCGCGGTACAGTTGCCTTACCTCATGGTACAGGTAAAGACGTTCGTGTTCTGGTTTTGTGTAATCCTGATAAAGAAGCCGAAGCAACTGAAGCTGGAGCTGATTTTGTTGGATTGGATGAATACATAACTAAAATCAAAGGAGGATGGACAGATGTGGATGTAATTATTACCATGCCATCTGTTATGGGTAAAGTTGGTGCTCTAGGTCGTATTTTAGGACCAAGAGGACTTATGCCTAATCCTAAAACTGGTACTGTAACCATGGATGTCGGGAAAGCAGTTTCTGAAGTGAAAGCTGGAAAGATAGATTTTAGAGTTGATAAGTATGGTATTGTTCATGCTGCTATTGGAAAAGTTAGCTTTGAAGGAGCAAAAATTGAACAAAATGCCAATGAATTACTTCAAACTCTTATTAAAATGAAGCCTTCTTCAGCGAAAGGCACTTATATTAAAAGTATTTACTTAAGTGCTACCATGAGTCCCGGAATCCAAGTTGATTCAAAATCTGTCACAGCTTAAAATATATTTACAATGACAAGAGAAGAGAAATCAAGATACATAGATGATCTGGCTGTAGAAATCCAGGATTCAAGTGTATTTTATATTACTGATACATCAGAATTACCTGTAGATCAAATCAATGCAATTAGAAGAAAATGTTTTAACGCTAATATTCGTTTAAAGGTTGTTAAAAATGCATTGCTTCAAAAAGCATTTGATAGAGTCGAAGGTAGGGATTTTAAGGAGTTTGATTCCACCCTAACAGGAGGAACTTCCATTATGTTTAGTGAAGTAGGTAATGCACCTGCCAAATTGATTAAGGAATTTAGAAAAAAAGGAGATAAGCCTATTTTAAAAGGTGCTTATATTGATGAATCTATATTTATCGGTGACTCTGAATTAAATTCTTTGGCTGAATTAAAGAGTAAGGAAGAGCTTATTGCTGAAATTATTGGCTTACTTCAAAGTCCTATTAAAAATGTTGTATCCGGTTTAAAAGGTTCTGGTGATACAATTACTGGAATTTTAAAAACCTTAGAGAATCGTTAATTTGTTGAACTTTTAAAAATCAAATAAAATGGCTGATTTAAAGCAAATCGCAGAAACCCTAGTAAATCTTACAGTAAAAGATGTAAGTGAATTATCTACTATACTTAAAGATGAGTATGGTATTGAACCAGCTGCAGCAGCACCAGTTATGGTTGCTGGTGGAGCAGGAGCAGGAGCAGCAGATGCTGCCGAAGAAAAAACAGAATTCGATGTGATTCTAAAACATGGTGGTGCTAGCAAGCTAGCAGTAGTTAAACTTGTAAAAGAGTTAACTGGAACCGGATTGAAAGAATCTAAAGAATTGGTTGACAATGCTCCAAAAGCCTTGAAAGAAGGTGTTTCAAAAGATGAAGCTGAAGCATTGAAAAAGTCTCTTGAAGAGGCTGGTGCTGAAGTTGAACTTAAGTAACTTTTATTATATACAGGAAAGGCACTGCTTTGCATGTGCCTTCTCCTGTATTTTAGTGTTTATTAGTATTTTTTTACAAACTTAATAGTATATTAAATTCCATATTTTGAGCAACAAAAATAATAGCATTGAAAGAATTAATTTTGCTTCAAGTAAAAGCAAATTTAATTATCCTGATTTCTTGGAAATTCAATTAAAATCTTTTCAAGAATTTTTTCAACTTGAAACCACTCCAGAAAACAGGAATAGTGAAGGCCTTTTCAAGGTCTTTTCTGAAAATTTTCCAATAACAGATACTAGAAATCAATTTGTATTGGAATTCTTGGATTACTTTGTTGATCCTCCCAGATATACTATTGATGAGTGTATAGAAAGAGGGTTAACCTACAGTGTCCCTTTAAAATCAAAATTGAAATTATATTGTACCGATCCAGAACATGAGGACTTTGAAACGATTGTACAGGATGTTTATTTAGGAACAATTCCATATATGACTCCTAAAGGATCTTTTGTAATAAATGGAGCTGAAAGAGTTATAGTTTCACAGTTACACAGATCGCCAGGGGTGTTTTTTGGTCAAAGCAGACATGCAAACGGAACAAAATTATATTCTGCAAGAATTATACCTTTTAAAGGTTCTTGGATTGAATTTGCTACCGATATAAACGGCGTTATGTTTGCTTATATTGATAGAAAGAAAAAATTACCAGTTACCACTTTGTTAAGAGCTATGGGATATGAGTCTGACAAAGATATATTGGAGATTTTTGATTTAGCTGACGAGGTTAAAGTTACCAAAGCAGCAATGAAAAAATTTATTGGAAGAAAACTTGCAGCAAGAGTACTGAAAACTTGGTTGGAGGATTTTGTTGATGAGGATACGGGGGAAGTTGTTTCTATAGAAAGAAATGAAGTTCTTATTGAAAGAGAAACTGTTATTGGTGAACAAGAGGCTGAACTAATATTAGAATCAGGCGCAAAAACACTTATTCTAAATAAAGAAAATCGTTCTCATACCGATTTTACAATAATTTTTAATACGTTAAATAAAGATACCTCAAATTCAGGTAAAGAAGCCATTGAGCATATTTATAGACAATTAAGAAATGCTGAACCGCCAGATTTTGAAACAGCTAGAGGTGTTTTCGAAAAACTATTCTTTTCTGACACACGTTATGATTTAGGAGATGTTGGTCGATTTAGACTTAACAAAAAATTAAAATTAGATCAATCCGAATTATCTAGAGTTTTAACAAGGAATGATATTATTAAGATTATTCAATATTTGATTGAATTAATCAACTCAAAAGCAGATGTGGATGATATCGATCACTTATCAAACAGAAGAGTTAGAACAGTTGGGGAACAACTTTATTCTCAATTTGGAGTTGGTTTAGCAAGAATGGCAAGAACCATTAGAGAGAGAATGAATGTTAGAGATAATGAAGTTTTTACTCCTATTGATTTAATTAATGCAAAGACATTATCTTCTGTTATAAATTCATTTTTTGGAACAAATCAGTTGTCTCAATTTATGGATCAAACAAACCCACTTTCTGAGGTAACTCATAAAAGAAGGTTATCAGCACTTGGACCTGGTGGTTTATCAAGAGAGAGAGCAGGTTTTGAGGTTCGTGATGTACATTACACACATTATGGTAGATTGTGTACTATTGAAACTCCTGAGGGACCAAATATTGGTTTGATATCATCTTTATGTGTTTTTGCGAAAATCAATAAGCTTGGTTTTATCGAAACACCTTATAGAAATGTTGAAAATGGAAAGGTTTCTTTGTCTAAAGCACCAATATATCTTGCTGCAGAGGAAGAAGATGAGAAAATGATTGCACAAGCAAACGCACAAATTGACGATAAAGGAACATTTTTAACTGAATTTGTTAAAGCGAGATGCGGTCATGATTTCCCTGTAGTTGGTCCAAAGAAAATTAATTTAATGGACGTTGGAACTAACCAAATTGCATCTATAGCAGCATCCTCTATTCCATTTTTGGAGCATGATGATGCCAACCGTGCATTGATGGGATCAAACATGCAGCGTCAGGCAGTTCCGTTATTAAGACCAAACTCACCGATTGTAGGAACTGGAATAGAGCAGTTAGTAGCTCAAGATTCAAGAGTTCTTGTTAATGCTGAAGGCAATGGTGTAGTTGAGTATGTTGATGCCAATAAGATTACTATTAAATATGATTGGAATGATGAAGACAAACTTGTAAGTTTTGATGATGAAATAATTGATTACGAGCTTGTTAAGTTTAGAAAAACAAACCAAGGAACTTGTATTAATCTAAAGCCTATTGTGTCTAAAGGAGATAGAGTTAAAAAAGGACAAGTTCTTTGTGAAGGTTATGCTACTCAACAAGGTGAACTTGCTTTAGGACAAAATCTTAAAGTAGCTTTTATGCCTTGGAAGGGGTATAATTTTGAGGATGCTATTGTTATTTCAGAACGTGTAGTTAGAGATGATATATTTACATCAATTCATATTGACGAATATTCTTTAGAAGTTAGAGACACAAAAAGAGGAATGGAAGAGCTTACTTCAGATATTCCTAATGTAAGTGAAGAAGCAACTAAAGATCTAGATGAAAATGGTTTAATACGTGTTGGTGCTGAGATTCAAGAAGGAGATATATTAATTGGAAAAATTACTCCAAAAGGAGAAACGGATCCTTCTCCTGAAGAAAAATTACTTAGAGCTATTTTTGGTGATAAAGCTGGAGATGTTAAAGATGCATCGCTTAAAGCTGGACCTTCATTAAAAGGTGTGGTTGTTGAAAAGAAATTATTTTCAAGAGCTATTAAAGATAGAAAATCTAAATCTTTAGATAAACCTAAGTTGGATGAAATTGAAGCAGCGTATAAAGATGAATTAGCTAATCTAAGATCAAAATTGATAGAAAAACTTATGCATATTCTATCAAGTTCAAAATCAGCTGGTGTTTTTGATAACTTTAGAGAAGAAGTAATAAAGAAAAATCAAAAGTTTACACAGAAAAACCTTCAAGCAATTGATTATACGGTTATTAATCCTTTAAAATGGACAGCAGATGATCACATTAATTCTCTTGTTATAAGAGTTCTTCACAACTTTAATATAAAATCACAAGATCTTTTAGGTTCCAATAAAAGGAAAAAGTTCCATGTTTCAGTTGGAGATGAACTTCCTGCAGGAATTATAAAACTTGCAAAAGTTTATCTTGCAAAAAAACGAAAATTAAAGGTTGGTGATAAGATGGCTGGTAGACACGGAAATAAAGGTATTGTTGCCAATATTGTTCGTCAAGAAGACATGCCATTCCTTGAAGATGGAACACCTGTTGATATTGTTTTAAATCCATTAGGGGTGCCTTCTCGTATGAATTTAGGACAGATTTATGAAACTGTTTTAGGTTGGGCTGGAGAAAAATTAAATGTAAAATTTGCTACACCAATTTTTGATGGAGCTTCATTGGAAGAGATTCATGATTATTGTGAAAAAGCAAATGTTCCGCAATCAGGTAAAACCTATTTATATGATGGTGGAACAGGTGAACGTTTTCATCAGACAGCAACAGTTGGGATTATTTATATGCTTAAATTATCTCATATGGTGGATGATAAAATGCATGCTCGTTCAATAGGGCCTTATTCCTTAATTACTCAACAACCTCTTGGTGGTAAAGCACAGTTTGGAGGTCAGCGATTTGGAGAAATGGAAGTTTGGGCATTAGAGGCGTTTGGAGCATCCAACATTCTTCAAGAAATTTTAACTGTTAAATCAGATGATGTAATGGGACGTGCAAAGGCTTATGAATCTATTGTAAAAGGAGATAATATACCTGAACCTGGAATTCCTGAATCCTTTAACGTGTTATTGCATGAGTTAAGAGGATTGTGTTTGAACATTAAATTAGATTAATCCAAGTCGAAAATAATTTTAAAAAAAAGAAATGGCTTTTAGAAACGATACACAAAAAAAACAAAGTAGTTTTAATTCTATCACTATCTCATTAGCTTCTCCAGAAGTAGTTCTTGAAAATTCAAGTGGTGAAGTTTTGAAACCTGAAACTATTAATTACAGAACTTATAAACCCGAAAGAGATGGTTTGTTTTGTGAACGTATTTTTGGACCTGTAAAGGATTATGAGTGTCACTGTGGTAAATATAAACGTATTCGATATAAAGGAATTGTTTGCGATCGTTGTGGTGTTGAGGTTACAGAGAAAAAAGTGAGAAGAGAAAGAATGGGGCATATTTCATTGGTAGTTCCTGTTGCTCATATATGGTACTTTAAATCTTTGCCTAATAAAATAGGTTATTTATTGGGATTGCCTACCAAAAAATTAGATCAGATAATTTATTATGAAAGGTATGCTGTGATTCAGGTTGGAACAGCAAATGAATTGCCTGAAGTTGAATTAAATAAATTAGATTTTTTAACAGAAGAAGAGTATTTAGATATTCTTGATGAAATGCCTAGAGAAAATCAGTTTCTTGAGGATAATGATCCCAATAAATTTATTGCAAAAATGGGAGCTGAGGCAATTTTTGATTTACTGAAAAATCTAGAATTAGATCAACTTTCTTATGATTTAAGACATAAAGCAAATACAGAAACATCAGTTCAACGAAAAAATGAAGCATTAAAAAGACTTCAAGTTGTTGAGGCTATGCGTGGTTCTCAAAAAAGAATCGATAATCAACCCGAATGGATGATTGTTAAAGTAGTGCCTGTTATCCCACCTGAGTTAAGACCATTGGTTCCTTTAGATGGTGGTAGATTTGCTACTTCTGATTTAAATGATTTATACAGAAGAGTAATTATTCGTAATAACAGATTGAAACGTTTAATCGAGATTAAAGCTCCTGAAGTTATTTTACGAAATGAAAAACGAATGCTTCAGGAATCTGTAGATTCTTTGTTTGATAATTCTAGAAAAGCCAGTGCTGTTAAAACTGAAGCAAATAGACCATTAAAATCATTGTCAGATTCCTTAAAAGGAAAGCAAGGTCGTTTTCGTCAAAACTTATTAGGGAAGAGAGTTGATTATTCTGCCAGATCGGTAATTGTGGTTGGACCAAACCTTAAATTTCACGAATGTGGTTTGCCTAAAAATATGGCTGCTGAGCTATATAAGCCTTATATTATTCGTAAGATGATTGAGAGAGGAATTGTGAAGACAGTTAAGTCTGCAAAGAAGATTGTAGATAGAAAAGAACCTGTAGTTTGGGATATTTTAGAAAATGTATTAAGAGGACACCCTGTTCTATTAAACAGAGCCCCAACGCTTCACAGATTAGGTATTCAAGCTTTTCAACCAAAACTTATAGAAGGTAAAGCAATTCGTTTGCATCCGCTTGTTACAACAGCATTTAATGCCGATTTTGACGGTGACCAAATGGCAGTTCATTTGCCTTTAGGAAACGCTGCTATCTTAGAAGCTCAAATGTTGATGCTTGCTTCTCATAATATATTAAATCCTGCCAATGGAGCTCCAATTTCTGTTCCTTCACAGGATATGGTTCTAGGTTTATATTATCTTACAAAAGGTCGTAAATCAACCAAAGAATATCCAATTTTAGGAGAAGGAGGGGTTTTCTATTCTGCAGAAGAAGTTAATATTGCTTACAACGAAAGAAAACTTAATCTTCATGCAAATATAAAAGTTAAAATTAAGGATTTAAATGAAAATAATGAATTAGAACATAAGTTAATAGAAACAACTTGTGGTAGAGTTATTTTTAATCAACATGTGCCTGAAGATGTTGGTTTTATTAATGAAGACCTTACAAAGAAAGCTCTTAGAGATATAATTGGAAATGTTTTAAGTATTTCAGGAACTTCAGTTACTGCCAAGTTTTTAGATGACATTAAAACTCTTGGATATGACATGGCATTTAGAGGAGGTTTATCTTTTAATCTTGATGATGTAATTATTCCAGTAGAGAAAGATATTCTTGTTGATAAAGCTGAAAATGAAGTTCAGGAGGTAATGATGAATTATAATATGGGTCTGATTACTAATAACGAACGATACAATCAGATTATTGATATATGGACACATACAAATTCTAGATTGACTCAAACTTTGATGAATCAATTAAAAAATGATAATCAAGGATTTAATTCTATATACATGATGTTTGATTCTGGTGCTCGTGGATCTAAAGAACAAATTAGACAGTTATCTGGAATGAGGGGATTGATGGCGAAACCACAAAAATCAGGAGCTTCAAGTCAAGATATCATTGAAAATCCAATTTTATCAAACTTTAAGGAAGGTCTATCTATTTTAGAGTACTTTATCTCTACGCATGGTGCTCGTAAAGGTCTTGCTGATACAGCTTTAAAAACTGCAGATGCTGGTTACTTAACAAGAAGATTGGTGGATGTTGCTCAAGATGTTGTGATAAATGAACACGATTGTGGTACTTTAAGAGGTATTGTTGCAACTGCTCTTAAGAAAAATGATGAAATTGTTGAACCTCTTTTTGATAGAATCATTGGAAGAACAACAGTTCATGATATTTTTGATTCAAATTCTGAAGAATTAATAGTTTCTTCAGGAGATTTAATTACTGAAAATGTTGCATCTAAAATTGATGCAGCTGATATTGAAGAAGTTGAAATAAGATCTGTTTTAACTTGTGAAATGAGAAGAGGTGTTTGCTCAAAATGTTATGGGCGCAATCTTTCCACTTTAAGACCTGCAAAAATAGGAGATGCTGTTGGAGTTGTTGCTGCTCAATCAATTGGAGAACCAGGAACACAGCTAACACTTCGTACTTTCCATGTTGGTGGTACTGCTTCTAATATTGCTGATGTTTCAGATATTAAAGCAAAAGCAAATGGAAAAATTGAAATCGATGAATTAAGAACCATTGAGAAAAAAGATGAAGATGGTGTAACTAAAACAATTGTTATTGGCCGTTCTGCTGAATTTAAACTAACAGATACTAAAACCGGAACTATTTTAATGACTGGTAATATTCCTTATGGATCTCAGTTATTGGTTAAAAATAATTCAAAATTAAAGAAAGGTGATGTTGTTTGTAATTGGGACCCTTATAACGCACTAATTATCTCTGAATTTGGAGGAAAAGTTGATTTTGAAAATGTGATTGAAGGATTTACATATCGTGAAGAATTAGATGAACAAACTGGATTTACAGAAAAAGTTATTATCGAATCTCGTGATAAAAAATCACCTCCAGTAATAAAAATCCTTAACCCAAAATCTAAAGAAGTTCTTAGAGAATATTCTTTACCGGTTAATGCACATATTTCTGTTGATGCGAACAAAACAATAAAGACTGGTGATATTTTGGTTAAAATACCACGTATGGCCGGGAAAACTGGAGATATTACAGGAGGTCTTCCACGTGTAACAGAATTATTTGAAGCTCGTAATCCATCGAACCCTGCTGTGGTTTCAGAGATTAATGGTACCGCTGAATTTGGTAAAATCAAAAGAGGTAACAGAGAGATTATCATCACTTCTAAATCTAATGAAGAAAGAAAATATCTTGTTCCTTTATCTAAACATATCCTTGTTCAGGAAAATGATTACGTTCGTGCTGGTAAACCATTATCTGATGGAGCTATAACTCCTAAAGATATCTTGAATATCGAAGGACCAACTAAAGTTCAGGAATATATTGTTAATGAGATACAGGAGGTTTATAGATTACAGGGGGTTAAGATTAATGATAAGCATTTTGAAGTTATTGTAAGACAAATGATGCTTAAAAATGAAATATTAGACTCTGGTGATACTCGTTTCTTAGAAGGGCAATCTGTTCATAAAGCTGATATAATGGAAGCTAATGACCAGCTTTTCGGGATGAAAGTCATTGTTGATAAAGGAGATTCTGAAGAGTTAAGTGAAGGACAAATTATTTCTTCTAGAAAGCTTCGTGATGAGATATCTCAGTTAAAAAGATCGGATAAAAAAGTTGCTTCTGCAAGAGAGGCAATACCTGCAACTTCGAAACCTTTGCTTCAGGGAATAACTAGAGCATCACTTCAAACACAATCATTTATTTCTGCAGCTTCTTTCCAAGAAACGACAAAAGTTTTAAATGAAGCTGCTGTTAGTGGAAAACAAGACAATCTGTTAGGATTAAAAGAAAATGTGATTGTTGGCCATCTAATTCCTGCGGGAACTGGTGTGAGAGAGTTTCAAAATCAAATTGTTGGTTCTAAAGAAGAACTTGAACAACTTCAAGAAAGTTCTGTTGAAAAAACTCAAGAAGTTATAAGTGATTAATTAAATATTATTCATAATAAAAAAGCCACATTTAAATGTGGCTTTTTTTATTATATATGAATAATAATAATAGTATTGATTTAACTTACTACTCCTTCAGGTTTACAACACTTTTAAACTAAAATGTATAGCTTTGTTTAGCCTTAACATTATTGCAACAATTAAAAAAGCCGCATAATTTTATGCGGCTTTTTTATAAGTGGTGTTATTATTAATAATAAATCTGTCTTCTAACTTTAGTAATATATTTAGCTAATCGAATGACTTGTTTAGTATAACCAAATTCGTTGTCATACCAAGTGTATAAAACGACATTTTTTCCGTCATTAGAAACAAGCGTAGCATTGGAGTCAAAAACGGCACAGCAGGTGTTACCAATGATGTCATTAGAGACCAATTCAGGGTCAATGGAATAATATATTTGATTAACCATGTCTCCTTTTAAGGCTGCATTTTTAATTATAGCATTGACTTTTTCAACACTTGTTTGCTTATCTAATTCAAGACTTATTATTGCAAGAGATCCATTTGGTGTAGGAACTCTAACTGCATTTGCGGTTAATTTATCTTTAAGGCTTGGGATTACTTTTGTAACTGCTTTTCCGGCACCAGTAGATGTGATTACCATATTGATAGCAGCAGATCGACCTCTTCTTGGTTTTTTATGCATATTATCTAAAAGATTTTGGTCATTTGTATACGCATGCACAGTTTCGATATGTCCTTTTACTACATTAAAAGAATCATTAACGGTTTTTAAAATAGGAGATATGGCATTGGTTGTACAAGAAGCAGCGGAATAAATGTTTTGATTTTCAACATCTAAATCAAAATGATTAATTCCATAGACAATATTTGGGATTTCTTTTCCTGGAGCAGTTAGTAAAACTTTAGATACTCCATTAGAGTTTAAATGTCTTCCCAATTCCTTTTTAGTTGTATATACTCCTGTATTATCAATAACTAAGGCATTATTGATTCCATATTCGCTGTAATTTACGTCTTCTGGTGTATTTGCACTAATCATCTGTACAATTTGACCATTAATAAGCAATGTTTTGTTCTCAAGATCTTCAATAACCGAACCTTTGAATGCTCCATGAACAGAATCATTTCTTAATAATGCTGCACGTTTAATTATAGTGTCATTCGAATTACTTCTTGTGACGATAGCCCGTAAACGTAATTGTTGTCCTTTACCAGCTTGTTTAATAAGCTCTCTAGCAGCAAGACGTCCAATTCTACCAAAACCATATAAAACCACGTCTCTAGGTTCCGCGGAATGGTTTAGATTGCTAAAACCATTTAATTTGTTATTTAAAAATTCTTCATTTGATTTAAATTCATTTTTTTGCTGAAGCCATTCATAGCTTAATTTTCCAATATCTAATTTTGCAGGTGCAATATCTAATTGATATAGTTTTTTAGCCATTTCTGCAGTCGTAAAAATGTCAACTGGGCAGTTAACTACTTTTTTTGCATATTCATGCAGGTTAAGGATTTCAGAAATTGTGATATCAGAAAGGTGATGTCTAAAAAATACGAGTTCAATACCTTTATCGTATAATAGTTTTCCGACTTTGTTTTGAAGTTTTACTGCTGCTCTTTCACATTTAACGTGTGTGTTAAGCTCAGTTTCATAACTAACTTTTGTTTCCATACAATTAAAATTTGGGAGTATATATACATTAAAAAAGGCCGCCCTAAAGCAGCCTTTATTTTATCCTAAATAAGATTTTAGAAGTTTATTTCTTGACGTATGTCTTAAACGTCTTATTGCTTTTTCTTTTATTTGTCTAACACGTTCTCTAGTTAAATTAAATTTCGAACCTATTTCTTCTAATGTTAAACCATGGTTCATACCAATACCAAAGAACAATCTGATAATTTCTCTTTCTTTATCAGTCAATGTGCTTAATGACCTTTCAATTTCTTTCTGAAGAGACTCTGTCATTAACATGTAATCAGTCTTAGGAGCATCTCCATTAACCATCACATCCATTAATGTACCTCCATCCTCATTTGTTGAAAGAGGAGCATCCATAGATACATGTCTACCTGATACATTAAGGCTGTCTTTTATCTTGTCTTCAGTTACTTCAAGAGCATCTGCAAGTTCTTCTGCTGAAGGTGGTCTTTCAAATTCTTGTTCAAGCCTTGAGAAGGCTTTATTTATTTTGTTAAGCGAACCTACCTGATTAAGAGGTAGTCGAACAATTCTTGCTTGTTCTGCTAATGCTTGAAGAATAGACTGTCTAATCCACCATACCGCATAAGAAATAAATTTAAATCCTCTTGTTTCATCAAATTTTTGAGCAGCTTTAATCAATCCTAAATTACCTTCATTAATAAGGTCAGGAAGAGTTAATCCTTGATTTTGATATTGTTTTGCAACAGATACAACAAAACGAAGATTTGCTCTTGTTAATTTTTCTAAAGCTAGTTGATCACCTTGGTGAATTTTCCGTGCTAATTCAACTTCTTCTTCAGCTGTTATTAGCCCTTCTCTACCAATGTCTTGTAGATATTTATCCAAGGATTGGCTTTCTCGATTTGTAATCGATTTGGTTATCTTAAGTTGTCTCATCTATAAATAAAGAAATTATATATATTTATTATATCCACAACGCTTTGCGGTTGGCAAAGTAACGCCAAAAAAAGTGAAAAATAAAATTTTTTGATTAAAATTTTAATGGAATTATTTTATAATCCAAAACCAACATAATCTTTTTTACCTTCTTGAGTTACTATTTCTAATAATACCCCTCTATTTGAATCATTTAATTTGGAGGTAAGTTTTTCCACACTTTCAACGGGCTCATTATTTATTTTAGTAATAATCATTCCGGCATTTAACCCCAATGATTTTAATTTACCAGTTGTGATACTCTTAATTTTCACCCCTTCTTCTATGCCAAATTCTTTTTTCTCTTTATTTGATAGAGATACAAAAGTGGCTCCAAGTGCGAAATTTTTCTTTATTTCTTCTTTTGATACAAGTTTTGTTTTACCTTCTTTGTTTCTTAATACAATCTGGATTGTTTTTTTGACATTTTTATTGTCTCTGATAGTAACAGAAACTTTATCTCCAGGTCTTCTTTTTCCAATTTCTTCTTGAAGTTTAGCTACGGAATTAATTTCTGTACTTCCGATTTTTAAAATCACGTTGCCCTTTTTAATCCCTGATTTCTCTGCGCTTCCACCTTCAATAATTCCTTGTACATAAACACCCTTTAGGTTTGGAAGATTGTTTTTAGTTTTAGATTCTTGTGTAATATCAACAATTTGAATGCCAAGATATCCTCTTTGAACCATTCCATAATCAATAATGTCCCTCATTACTTTTTGAACAAGATTAACAGGGATAGCAAAAGAGTATCCGCTATAACTTCCTGTCTGTGAGGCAATAGCAGTATTTATTCCAACTAATTGTCCCATTGTGTTAACTAGTGCGCCACCACTATTACCTGGGTTGACAGCAGCATCTGTTTGAATAAAAGATTCTATTGGAACAATATCTTTCTTTGATCTATCGAAAAGATTAATATTTCTGGCTTTTGCTGAAACAATCCCAGCAGTTACTGTAGAAGTTAAGTTAAATGGATTTCCAACAGCTAAAACCCATTCACCAATTTTTAAATCATCACTATTTCCTATAGCAATAGGTTGGAATTTAGCTCCGGTAATTTTTATTACTGCTAAATCAGTAGATGGATCTGCTCCAATAATTTTTGCGGTATATTTAGAATTGTCGTTTAATGTAACTTCTATTTCACTGGCATCTTCTATAACATGATTGTTAGTTACAATATATCCTTCGGATGAAATAATTACTCCGGATCCAGCTCCTGAACCATATTGTTTAAACTCTCTTCCTCCTGCTCCTGGTCCGTAAAAAAATTCTTGAAATGGATCTCTTTGAAATGATGTTTTAATCACTTTTGTAGTAACGTGAACAACAGAGTTGATAGTGTTTTTAGATGCCTCAGAAAAATTAATAGGAATTTCAGCTCCAGAAAAACTAGCTAATCTTGCATGATGGTATCGGTTTCCATCAATTAATTCCAAAGAGGATTTTTTATTTTGCTTTTTTGGAGTTAATTTCTGATAACTTATATACGCAAAAAGAGGAAGGACTCCTCCTAAAATTCCAAATAACAAAGAGGTTAAAATTTTTGATCGCATTTGTTTATATTTTATATTATTAATGATTGAAATTTAATAACAAAAATTATTCCATTTTGTTACAATTTAAATTTAAAATAAATTAATTATATTTTAATTATTAAAATCTTATAATTTTATCAAAAATATAAATTGAAAATAGATTTTCAAAAATTTCAGGGGCATGGAAATGATTTCATAATGATTAACAATTTGGATGGTCATTATGATTTAATCAAAAATGATGTTTCAAAAATTATTTTTTTATGTAATCGTAATTTTGGTATTGGTTCTGATGGAATAATTTTTTTGAATTCAAAAAAAGAAGTTGACTTTGAAATGGATTTTTTCAATCCAGATGGTTCCAAAAGTTTTTGCGGTAATGGAGCTAGATGTGCTGTTTCTTTTGCGAAAAAAATGAAGTTAATAGATGTTTTTTCAACTTTCTCAGCAATAGATGGTGTTCATGAATCCTATTTTTTAGGAAATACTGTCAAAATTAAAATCCATGATATTAATCAAATAGGTGAAGAGGATAACAATACTTTTATTTTAGATACAGGGTCACCACATTATGTGCATTTTCAGGAAAAACCGTTGGATTCATTTGATTTTTTAAACTACTCTAGAGAAATTAGATTTTCTGATAGATTTATTGAAAAAGGAATTAACATAAATTTAGCTAAACAAATAAGCTTAAATAAAATTGAAATTCGCACCTATGAAAGAGGTGTGGAAAATGAAACTCAAGCATGTGGGACTGGTGTTACAGCCGCAGCATTGGCTCTTGCATTTAAAAATAAACTCTATGATAAACAAGAATTAAATGTAATGACATTAGGAGGTGAATTAATAGTAGAATTTGTACAGCAAAAAAAAGGTGTTTTTACAGATGTTTGGTTAATTGGTGATGCTAAATTTATTTATGAAGGATCCATTTTTATATAGTTTTATTTTTCCATCAAATTTTGTTAGTCTAAATAAAATTGATTTTAATAATCCAGTTCTATGGATTTTAAACAACCATCATGTTCCACCGCATATTGGTTTTTCATTTCAAAACAAATACCTGAGCCTAAAAGCTTATGGTAAAGATGTAGATAAACCGGTTGTTGATTTAATTAACAAATGTAATTATAAGAAAATACCGATTATTCTTGTTGAATTAAAATTGGAAATAAGTAGTGAAAAAGTATATCAATTTTACAATAAATATAATTTTGCTGGTGATAAGAGTTCAACTTGTATAACACCAATATTAGAAATATTGAGCTTTTCAAATACTTCATTAATTCTTCCTGAATTACTTCAAATCTTATTTAATCAAAAAAAGATTTCATCAGTTTCTTGTATAAATCAGGCAGATTCAAAAATTGGAATTAGAAAATACAACAGAAATGAAGTTCTGAAAATTAATGATAGTATTAAAAATGTTAAAGGGAGATAAAATAATTTTAAGAATTGTGAAGCCTTCAGATGCAACATTATTGTTTCTATGGGAGAGTAATGTTGAAAATAGAATAATAACAAAATCACAATCTAAGATCTCTCTTTTTTTTATCCGTGAATTGATTGATAATCAAATGGATATACATCTTAATCATCAGTTAAGATTTATAATTTGTCTTAAAGACAATATGAATACACCGATTGGTACATTAGACTTGTATGATGTTGACTTTGATTCAAATGAATCCAAAATTGGCGTATTGATTGCCGATAAAAAACACAGAAATAAGGGTTTTGCTGATGAAGCTTTAAAATTGCTTGTTAATTACTGTAAAAATGAATTGAATATTTTAAATCTTTTTAGTATTATTCATGCTAAAAATAGTGCAAGTATTTATTTATTTGAAAAAAACAGATTTAAAGAAATTAAAAGTATAGATAATGAGAAAATATATTTTTTATGTTTAAAAAAGGAGTGATTTTGTTTTTTTTATTGATTGCTTGTATTGGAATTTATCTAATTTCAATTCCTCTGCTTGAAGATTATTATTTAAGTAGATTTTATTCAGTCAATAAAAAAGAATGTAGTTATTTTATAACGAAAAACATCTCATTAGAAGATTTGGCGAATGATCTAATTAAAGCGCATATAGTTGAAGATAAAGATGCTTTTTTACAAATAGCTAAAGAAAGTGATCTATCTTCATCCACAATTGCAAAAGGGAAATACATTATAAAGCCTAAAACAACTTATAAAAAACTAGTGTGGGGATTTAAAAAAAACACTAATGGTCAAGGCAATGCTGAAAAAAAAGTTAATGTAACTATATATAGTAGAAAAAACATAGAAGAATTGGCTTTTGATGTTGAAAAATGTATTGCTGTAGATAGTATAAATTTGATTAATAATTTATTTTCAAAGAAAACTCAAGAACTTTTTGATTTTAAAGATTCAAACGAAATAATTTCAATTTTTTCACCAGGCATATATAAAATGTATTATGATACTGATGAAAATAAATTCATTGAGTTTTTCAAGAAAAAATATGACTTTTTTTGGAACCAAAAAAGAACTAAAAGAATCAAAGAATTAGGTTTAAAGGATAAAAATGAACTTATAACTTTGGCTAGTATCGTTTATTCAGAACAATCAAAAGTAAAAAATGAGTGGTCGACAATTGCTGCCGTTTACTTAAATAGGTTAAAAAAAGGAATGAAATTGGAAAGTGATCCAACATTTAAGTATTGTTGGGGTGATAAGTTAGATGGTGTTCAACGTTTGTTAAATAAACATCGTAAAATTGATTGTCCTTATAATACCTATAATATTCATGGATTGCCCCCAGGACCATTGTGTATTATTCCCTTATCGGTCATTGATTCGGTATTAAATTATAAAAAAGTAGATTATATTTTTATGTGTGCTAAACCTAATTATTCAGGAGAACATAATTTTGCTTCTACTAATAAAGAACATTCTAAAAATGCTTTTAAGTATCAAAAATGGATCGCTAACGAACAAAAACATAAAAATGAATAGAAGAGATCTAATTCGTATGGGTATAGCTTCAACAGCTTTGGGGATAATAGATGCTAAATCTTTTGCAAAAACGGCTTTTAACCCAAATTTAAAAAAAGGTGAAATATCTCCAACAATAATTTCAACATGGAATCATGGCTTACAAGCCAATAAAACTGCTTGGGAAATAATAGAAAAAGATGGGTTTTCAATAGATGCTGTTGAATCTGGAGTGAAAGTAACAGAATCGGATATTAACAATAGGAGTGTTGGTATTGGAGGTTATCCAGATAAAGATGGTCATGTTACACTTGATGCTTGTATTATGGATCATGAATCAAATTGTGGATCTGTTGCTTTTCTAGAAGGGATAGCTCATCCCATATCTGTTGCTCGTGCTGTAATGGAAAAAACTCCTCATGTTATGCTTGTTGGAAAAGGAGCTAAGAAATTTGCTTTAGCTCATCATTTTAAAAAAATATCAACTCCAATTCCAATTGTAAAAAAAGAATGGAAGGAATGGAAGAAAAAAAACAAGGGAGCATTAAAACAGCCAAGGGTAAACAATGAAAATCATGATACCATAGGTTTACTAGCTCTTGATAAACATGGAAATATTAGCGGGTCATGCACGACAAGTGGATGGGCTTATAAAATGCATGGCAGAGTTGGAGACTCTCCAATAATTGGAGCTGGTCTTTTTGTGGATAATGAAATTGGTGGTGCTTGTGCAACTGGTGTTGGTGAGTCAATAATTAGAATTGCAGGAAGTCATACAGTTGTTGAATGTATGCGTCATGGGTATACTCCACAACAGGCATGTGAAGAAGCAATATCAAGAATTATAAAAAAACAAAAAAATATTGAAGGAATTCAATGCTGTTTTATAGCTATAGATAAAAATGGAAATGTGGGATCTCATTCCATATTAAATGGATTTAATTATGCGTTAAAAAACAATCATTTTGAAGGACTCGTGGCTTCCTCTCACTCTTTATGATTAATTCAACATATTATTACACATGAAAATGTTTATAAAATTCATTTGAGTTTGTGTTTTTTCTAGGTTACTTTTGTCTGTATGAAGGACACCTACAGACATAAAGGGTTGAGAAAAAAAATGATTGATGAACTTCAGAAAAAAGGGATTTTAGATCAAAAAATACTCAATGCTTTTGATCGTATTCCACGACATTTTTTCTTGGATCTAGCATTTGTTGAAAAAGCTTATACAAACATGGCTTTTCAAATTGGAGCTAAACAAACAATTTCACACCCATTTACTGTAGGCTTTCAAACGCAATTACTTGACCTTAAAAAAGGAGAGAAAATATTGGAAATTGGCACAGGGTCTGGTTTTCAAACTTGTATTTTATGTTGTTTAGGAGCTAGAGTGTATAGTGTTGAAAGGCAAAAAGAGTTATATATCAATGCAAAAAAGATTATTGATGATTTTGGCTATTCTCCAAAATTATTCTACGGAGATGGCTATAAAGGATTAAACACATATAAGCCCTTTGATAAGATCTTGGTCACATGTGGTGCTCCAGATGTTCCAGAGCCACTTGTTAAGCAATTGAAAATTGGTGGTGTTTTGGTTATTCCAATAGGTGATGGAGATTCACAAATAATGAAAAGAATAAAGAAAATATCAGAAGATAAATTCGAAGAAGAAGAGTTCGGAAGCTTTAGATTTGTTCCTATGTTGGAGAGTAAGGCTAAATAGCTTAACTAAATCCGACATCTAAAATCATCATAACGACAAATCCTAGTATAAACCCTAAAACTGCTATATCTGTATATTTGTCTCTTTGTGTTTCAGGTATAACTTCTTCAACAACTACAAAAATCATTGCTCCAGCAGCAAATGCTAAAGCAAATGGTAATATTGGTTGGATATATATCACAGCCAAAGCACCAATTACACCGGCTATTGGTTCAACAATTGCGGATAGCTGTCCATACCAGAAGCTTTTAAATCGACTAGCTCCAGCTCTTCTAAGAGGCATAGCGACAGCAAATCCTTCTGGGAAGTTTTGTATTCCGATTCCGATAGCTAATGCAATTGCGGCAGTAATTGAGGCGCCATCAATTCCAGTAGCAGCAGCGCCAAATAAAACGCCAACAGCTAAGCCTTCAGGGATATTGTGTAGTGTGATTGCTAAAACTAATAAGGTTGTCTTATGTAATTGTGTTTTAACTCCTTCTTTTTCATCTTCTTTAAAATTTATATGCAAATGAGGGAGTTTTTTATCTAGAAAAAAAAGAAATAATGCACCAACAATAAAACCTACAGCAGATGGAAACCAAGGCATGTTGGGGTATGAAGATTCACTCATTTCAATAGCAGGCGTTAATAATGACCAAAAACTAGCAGCTATCATGACTCCACCTGTAAATCCTAACATTCCATCAAGTACACCACGATGCATGGATTTAAAAAAGAATACCAAGCTTGCTCCTAGTGCAGTTAAAAACCAAGTAAATAGAGTAGCTAAAAGAGCAGCAAAAACAGGATCTATAGAGCTAAAGTATAATTCGATTTCCTCCATATCTTAATGTGATTAATAGTTTTAGTGCTGCAAAAATAATAAAGTTAGGATTACCTAAAAATTAATAGATGGATATAGTGTTATTTAAGATTTTTATACTTCAATGAATAAAATATTAAAATGGATGTTATTTTTTGTTTAATTGATCGTTATTATAAGTTGTAGATAACCAGTCTGCATTTAAACCATTATACTAACCAAAACCAAAACCATGAAAATTAACTCAATTTTTCACCAAGATGATAATCGACTTTTATTAGAAAAAAGTATGATTTTAAAGTCTAAAGAAAATCCCGAAAACTTTGGCTCTTTATACAGAATCTATCACGAATCTATTTTTAGATATATCTATAATAGAATAGGCGATTTGGATTTAGCGAATGATATTACTTCTGTTGTTTTTATGAAAGCCTTATTAAACATTAAAAAATATGAATATAGAGGTTTGCCTTTTTCTTCTTGGTTGTTTAGAATTGCAAAAAGTGAATTAAATCAATCTTTTAGAAATAATAAAAAAACACAAAGAACAATTTCTATTGATAAAATTCAGTTAGGACAGATTATGGAGGATATTGTTATTGATGAAACAGATAATAATATCAAGCAACTTTTAAAGTCTTTATCTCGTCTTAATAATAATCAGGTCGAATTGATTGAAATGAGGTATTTTGAAAAAAGATCTTATCGTGAAATTGGCCAGATATTAGACATCACTGAGAATAATGCTAAAGTGAAGACATTCAGAGCGTTAAGCAAACTCAGAAAACATTTTAAGCAACGAGTAATTAATGCAAAAAAACCAAAAGGATATTAAAGTTATAGTTAATCAAAAAAAACTATCTTCTGCAGAAATAAGCATGAAACAAGACTTTGATGCGATACTTAAAAAATTCCATCAACAAAAAAAAATGTGGAAAAATCCTTGGTTTTTTGGTCCTGTTGGAATATCTGTTCTATTGCTTTTTTACATCGTGATTTAGTCTTTTTATTAAAAATTCCTTCTAATCCTTTTTGTGGCGTGTAAAATTATTATTATCTTCGTCTCTTAAACGTTTGATAAATGCGTATTAATTATCTTTTTTGCATGCTCGTATTAATGTTCTCCGGGACAACTATGGGCCAGCACGCTAATTTTAATTCTCAAAAGAATTGGTCATTACAAAAACACGAACTTCAATTAGGTATAGGAGCTACACAGTTTCTTGGTGATCTTGGTGGATCAGCAAATATTGGTAAAGATAATAGCCTTGCAGACCTTAATTTTAAATCAACAGGAATTGCTTTTTGGGCAGGATATCGAATGCGTTTTCACCCAAAATTTGCTACAACTTCTTCAATTTCTTTTTTTAATTTAAAGGGTGATGATGCTTTATCAAATAACTTGATAAGGAATTCACGTAACCTACATTTTAATGCATTATGTTTAGAGGTTCAGCAAAGAATAGAGTATATATTATTCTCAAAGGAACAATTTAGTCCAAAATATAACTTCCCAGGAGTTAGGCAGGCAAAAAACAGAAATCAGCAATATTATATATTTACTGGGGTGGGAATGCTTGCTTTTTCTCCTAGAGCGAAAGTAAATGATGAATGGGTTAGACTTAGACCTTTAAGTACAGAGGGCCAAGGAGATGTTATTGAAGAATATTCTCCGGTTACACTTACAATACCTTTTGGTTTTGGTTGCAGATTTGGAATAAATTCACTTTGGAGAGTTGGAGTTGAGGTTGCATATGTAAAAACATTCTCTGACTATGTCGATGATGTGAGTACGGTTTATTATCAACAGCCAGGAACCGCATCAACTGATGCCGTTTTACTATCTAATCCTTCTAATGGTTCAGAGCCATCTTGGTTTGCCCCTGGGCAACAACGTGGTGATTCTAGTGATAAAGATGCCTATTTCCATTTAAATTTGGTCTTGACTAGGAATTTGACATACAAGGACTATGGTAAGCAACGTTCGAAATCAGATAAAGCGTTGAGAAAGTATAAAATTTAGAGTATTTATTTCTTGTAATTGTATTTTCTTCTAAAACTTTTCCTGTTCAGATTTTCACCTGAAAACGCCCATGAAATCACATCGAAATTACTCAGACTAATATTAAGAATCCCACTATTTTCTAGTTTGTTTAAATCTTTTTATTCTTATAAGGATTCAAAATTATCAAGAAACGTTTTTGGTTTAACATTTGAAAATCCTATAGGACTTGCTGCTGGATTTGATAAAAATGCAAATTTGTATAATGATTTTTCAAATTTTGGATTTGGTTTTATTGAAATAGGAACTGTTACTCCAAAACCACAGCCAGGAAATCCAAAGCCACGACTTTTTAGGCTAATAAAAGATTCGGCAATTGTCAATAGAATGGGGTTTAATAATGAAGGAGTTGAAGTTGCCGTAAATAATTTAAAAAACAAAAAAACTAAGACTATTATAGGAGGTAATATTGGCAAAAATAAATGGACAGAAAATGACTTGGCTTCGGAAGATTATTTAGTTTGTTTTAATGCTCTTTTTCCCTATGTTGATTATTTTGTTGTAAATGTTTCCTCTCCTAACACTCCTAACTTGCGTGCATTACAAGACAAAATCCCATTAATGAATTTATTAAGCTCTATTCAGAATTGCAATAATTCTAAAGAGAAAAGAAAGCCATTGTTACTTAAGATTTCCCCTGATTTATCTAAAGATGAGCTTAATGACATAATTGATGTTGTATTGGATTGTAAGCTTGATGGAATTGTTGCTACTAATACAACAGTTGATAGATCATCACTTACGACACAAAAAGAAAAAATTGAATCTATTGGTAATGGTGGATTATCTGGAAAACCATTGAAAAAAAAATCTACTGAAATTATATCTTATATACATAAGAAAACAAATGGTAAAATTCCAATTATTGGAGTTGGAGGCATTCATAGCCCTGAAGATGCAATCGAAAAACTTAAAGCTGGCGCTTCTTTGCTCCAAGTGTATACCGGATTTATTTATGAAGGACCTTCTATTGTGAAAAAGATCAATAAAGAAATAATTAAACAAGATTTATGATTTCTCAGAAGGTGAAATTAGTGGAATGTCCTCGAGATGCAATGCAAGGTATTGTGGAATTTATTCCAACAAAAAATAAAATCAAATATTTAAATTATCTTTTAGAGTGTGGTTTTGATACACTTGATTTTGGCAGTTTTGTTTCTCCAAAAGCAATACCTCAATTAAGGGACACTGAAAAAGTTCTTTTGGGTTTGAATTTGATTGATACTAAAACAAAATTACTTGCTATTATTGCAAATGAAAAGGGGGCGATAAATGCTTCTAATTTTGAAGAAATAAATTATCTAGGTTATCCATTTTCAATTTCCGAAGAATTTCAAAAACGTAATACAAATACATCTATTGAAGGATCTTTAATCAGATTAGAAAAAATCAATGAAATTGCAAATAATAGTAATAAAAAACTGGTAATATATATATCGATGGGATTTGGAAATCCTTATGGAGAAAAATGGAGCCCAGACATTGTTATGGAATGGGTTGAAAGGCTTTACAGAAATTTTGAAATCAAAACATTTTCTATTTCAGATACTATTGGATGTGCAAATGAAGACATCGTTTCTTATCTTTTTAAATCATTAATACCAGCAATCAATACAATTGAATTTGGAGCACACATGCATGTTTTACCAGAAAAAACGAATTCAATTATCTCTGCTGCTTATAATGCAGGTTGTCGCAGATTTGATGGAGCAATAAGAGGCTTGGGGGGGTGTCCTATGGCAAAAGATAAGTTGACGGGTAATATGCCCACAGAACACATGTTAGATTGGCTAAATAAAAAAGAAATAAATACAGGTATCGATAAAGAGAAATTTAATCTTGCTTTAAAATTTTCAAATTCATTAATGTAAATTAATTTATGTTTAAAAAAGTAAATAAAATATTTATAATTATTTTCTCAATAATATCTACTTTTTGTTTGCTTTGTTGTTCTGAAAATAAGGAAAAAGATTCTGCTACCTCTCTTAAAAGAAATAAAACGCTGAAATCAAGCTCTAAAACCAAAATAAATACTATTTCTTACGATAGAAGTAATGATTATTCTTTACTAGATACTAGTAATTCCAATTCGTTAGATGAGAATCAGTTTAACAAAAAACAGAATTTACAAATCAAGTTGCTTAAAGAAATAGAATTTATAGCAGATGATGATGTTGTAGATTTAAATCATTTTTGGTTTTTTCCGCTCAATGAAACAATGAAGTTAAGTAATGGATTTATTTTGATTATAAAAGCTGGAGTTAATGGCTCTCCTGTTAGAAAAACATATATATATAAAAGAATAAAATCTGAATTAAAACTTTTAAATTTATTTAATGGATATTTAGTTCAAAGAAGCGCTTCAACTGTTGGGGGTTATGATGACTTGCTTATTCATTTTGGTAATCAAAAATTCCCAGTAGAAAGAGATGGTGGGAAGTTTTTATTTGATTGTTTATTCCAATGGAATGGAAAAAACTATTCTTTTTTACATTGTGAAAAGATAAATAACAGCAAAATTAAACCTATTTATATGGATTCTATTGCTAAAGACACTTATTACTTTTTAAGAAGTAGAAAATACTTTTAATTCTTAAAATTCATCGCTACAATATTTTTCTTTTCCAAGTATAAATGTTTTCCAGGCATTGTTTTCTAAATATTTATCAGATACAACAAGAGGCTTTTCAAGAATGGTAAAAGTGGCATCTTTCCCTTTTTCAATAGAGCCAAATTCTTTTTCATTAAAAGAAGAAATTGCAGCCCAGATGGTCATGCCTTTTATACAATCTTCCATTTTTATAGATTCATTTGGTAAAAATCCATTATTAGGCTGTTCATTTGAGTTTTTTCTATTAACTCCAGCATAAATAGTTTTAAATGGATTTAAGTTTCCAAAAGGGAAATCTGATCCAACACATATTATCCCGGAATTTTCCAAAATAGATTTATATGCATATGCTTTACTTAATCTATTTTTCCCAATTTTATTTTCCACCCATCTATAATCAGAAACAGCATGAGAGGGTTGAATTGATGGGTAAATGCCATAATTCCCAAGATTGATTAAATCTCCTTGGTCAATCATTTGTATATGTTCTATCCGGCTTCTATGGTCTTTGTTTACCTCATTTAATTCTTTATAAATATCCATGATTATGTTTACCATAGAATCGCCTATAGCATGTGTGTTTAGTTGATATCCGATTTGCTCACATAACATAGATAACTCCTTTATTTCATTAATGGGTGTCAGTAATAATCCATTGTAATTTAGCTTATTAATATAAGGCTCTTTTAGTAATGCTCCGCCTGACCCTAATGCACCATCTCCATAGACTTTAAAACTTCTTACAGATAGATTCTTGTTTGTGTAAATACCGTGTTTTTTCGCAAAATTTATATTTTTTTTATCTGGCAAAAGCATTGCATATATGTTTAGAGATAAAATATTTTTATTTATAACTGATTTTAAAAAGATTAGATCTTCATTCGATATACCAGCTTCATGCACTCCGGTTATTCCAAATGATAGTAATTCTTTTTCAATTTCTTTTAATGCAGATAGCTTTTTTGTGAAAGGATATTTTGGTAAATGGCTTTTTAGTAATGACAATGCATTGTCAATTAATATTCCTGTTAATTTGTTATCTTTTTTTATAATTTCTCCACCTTTTATTTGTTTTACGGTGTCTATTTGAATTAAATCTAGCATACAATCATTCAATAATGCTGAATGACCATCAATTCGATATAAACAAACTGGTATGTCAGGGAAATGTTTATTAAGGCTTTTATTATCGGGAAATCCTTCTTGTTTCCCCCATATTGATTGGTCCCATCCATGCCCAATTATTACTTCATAGTTATTTTCTTTTTGATAGGACTTTACTTTTAGTATCATTTCATCATATGACGTGCAAGCTGTCAAATCAACTGATAGCTTTTGATTTATATATGACATTATATGTCCGTGAGCATCAATGAAACCAGGATAAATTTCCTTTCCTTTTGCATCAATTGTCTTATTTGCACTGTATTTGTTTAATATTTGCTGATTTGCTCCTATTTCAACAATTTTACCATTTTTTATTGCCATTGCCTGTACAATTTTATCATTATTCATGCAATGTATTTGTGCATTATGAATAATTAAATCAACCTTCTTTCCTTTATAACAAGAACTTAGTAGTGCAAGAAGAAATAACAGGTATATTTTATTTTTTATAATAATCAAAAAAAGTAAAATTTAATATTTATCTAAATCAAAATTAATTTAATTCAAACACCTAAATTAATTATCTTTGTAACGGAATTAAAGATTGTTTAAGATCTTTTTTTTTAATTCTTTTATTGATTATTATATAATATATGATAAATAAAAACATACTTGTAACTGGTGGAGCTGGATTTATTGGTTCTAATACTTGTGAATCACTTTTAAATGATGGTCATAAAGTTATTTGTCTAGATAATTTTTTAACAGGTTCAAAGGAAAATATAAATCACCTTTTTCAAAATCAAAATTTTTGTTTAATTGAAGGAGATATTAGAGATCTAGAAGTTTGTAAAAATGCAGTTGTAGGGGTGGATTTAATCTTACATTTGGCTGCATTGGGAAGCGTTCCTAGATCAATTGCAGATCCTATAACAACAAATGACATTAATATTACTGGTACATTAAATATGTTTATAGCTGCTAGAGATGCGAATGTTTCAAGGTTTGTTTATGCCGCAAGCTCTTCAACTTATGGAGATTCAAAGAGCTTACCTAAAATTGAAGATAAAATTGGAAAACCGCTATCACCTTATGCAATTACAAAATATGTTGGTGAATTATATGCAGATGTGTTTTATAGAGCTTATGGCTTAAACTGTATAGGTTTAAGATATTTCAATGTATTTGGAAGGAAACAGGATCCAGATGGTGCTTATGCAGCGGTTATACCTAAGTTTGCAGCTCAGTTAATCACGCATCAAAGCCCTATAGTCAATGGAGATGGTTCCTATTCAAGAGATTTCACATATATTGATAATGTTATACAAATAAATAAATTGGCTTTGTTTACGGATAATAAACAAGCATTAAATGAAGTTTATAATGTTGCATATGGTCAAAGTTCTACATTAAATGAATTGTTTTTTTCAATGCGTAATTATTTGTCAAGTTTTGATAATGATATTTCTTTAATCGAACCCGTTTATGGACCATATCGAGACGGAGATATTCCTCATTCATTAGCTTCTATTGATAAAGCAAAAAATTTATTAGGTTATAATCCCCAGTTTTCTTTAAAAAATGGACTTAAAGAAACCATGAAATGGTATTGGAAAAATGCCGTACCTGCCAAATAATTATGTACGTAAATATTGATGAATTTTTAGGAAGAAAAGAAAGTATTTTTAATGTAGATTTAATTAAAAATGCTGCGATTTTAAATGAGATAATTGAAAACTCTTCTTTTTTAGTTATAGGTGGTGCTGGTTCAATTGGACAGGCTGTTGTTAAAGAAATATTTAGTAGGAATCCTCGAAAATTACATATTGTAGACCTTAGTGAGAATAATTTAACGGAGTTGCTAAGAGATATTAGAAGTTCATTTGGATATATTTCCGGAGAATTTAAAATGTATTCTTTAGATGTTGGAAGTCCTGTCTTTTCTGCCTTTATTAATTCACAAGATTCTTATGATTATGTAATTAATTTATCAGCTCTAAAGCATGTAAGAAGTGAAAAAGATCCTTATACTTTAATGAGGATGATTGACGTTAATATTATTAATACAATTTCAACGATTCAGTCTTCCATTGACAAAAAATCGAAGAAATATTTTTCTGTATCAACGGATAAGGCAGCAAATCCTATTAATATGATGGGAGCCTCTAAAAAAATCATGGAAATGTTCTTGATAAGTAAGAGTGAAGAAATACAAATCAGTTCGACTCGATTTGCAAATGTTGCTTTTTCTGATGGATCCTTGTTAGACAGTTTTATTAATCGTTTTGCCAAAAAACAACCTTTAGTTGCTCCTAACGATATAAAAAGGTATTTTATTACACCTAAAGAATCTGGAGAATTGTCTCTTTTATCTTGTTTGCTTGCAAAAAATAGAGAGTTGTTTTTTCCAAAAATATCCAATGACTTACCTGAAATTTCATTTATGGACTTGGCTTATTCATTTATTGAAAAATCAGGTTATAAGGTTTATGAATGCCAAAGTGAAGAAGAAGCAAGATCAGAGGCTATAAAATTAATAAAAAATGGGTTTTGGCCCTGTTTTTTTAGTTCTTCAGATACAACAGGAGAAAAAGATTTAGAGGAATTCTACACACAACAAGAAGAGGTAGATTTTGATCGGTTTAATTCAATTGGAGTGGTGAATCAAAAAGAAAATTTATCTTCTTTTATATTAAAAGACTTCTTGTCTAATTTGAATCAAATTAAAGAAAAAGGAACATGGTCAAAGAATGATCTTGTAGATCTTTTTAAAAATGTTTTAAAGGATTTTGAATATCAGGATAAAGGAAAATATCTCGATGCAAAAATGTAATTATAATGGAGCGTTTTGAAAACATTATTTTATCAATAAAACAACGATTTCTTAACAAGGATATTATTGCTCTTCATGAACCATGTTTTATTGGAAATGAAAAAAAATACCTTAATGCTTGTATCGATTCTTCATATGTTTCAAGTGTTGGTTCCTTTGTGACAAAATTTGAAAAAGATATCGTTGCTTATACAGGTGCTACGCATAGTGTAGCAACTGTAAATGGCACATCAGCATTATCTGTTGCTTTAAAGGCTGTAGGAGTGAAAAAAAATGATGAAGTAATAACACAGGCACTAACATTTGTTGCTACTGCAAATGCAATTAAATATAATGGTGCAGAACCTATATTTATTGATGTTGATGTTGATAGTATGGGATTATCTCCTTTTGCACTAGAAGAATTTTTAGATGAAAATGCTGAAATTAAAGATGGTTTTTGTTATAATAAAAAAACTGGTTGTAAAATATCAGCTTGTATTCCAATGCATACATTTGGATTTCCAGCTCGTATAGATGAGCTTATAACAATTTGTAAAAAATGGTTTATACCTGTGGTTGAAGATTCTGCCGAAGCATTGGGTAGCTTTAATAATAATCATCATGTTGGGACTTTTGGAGATATTGGAATTTTTTCATTTAATGGAAATAAAATAATTACTTCGGGTGGTGGAGGTGTGGTTATAACAAATGACAGCAACAAAGCTAAATGGCTTAAACATATTACGACTACAGCAAAAGTATTTCATGAATTTGAATATTATCACGATGAAATAGGCTATAATTATCGTATGCCAAATATAAATGCGGCTCTGTTATGTGCACAACTTGAGAAATTGAATGAATTTTTAAACAATAAAAGAGAAACGGCACTTTATTATAAAGAAACTTTTTCAGCACAAGGAATACAAATGAAATGGGAAAGGCCAAATACTCGAGCGAATTATTGGTTAAATTGTTTAGAAATGGAAAACAAAAAGGATAGAGATGATTTTTTGAAACTATCAAATGCTAAAGGTGTTTTATCTAGACCTATATGGGAATTGATGATTAATTTGCCAATGTATAAAGAGTCCATAAAAGACTCTCAGAAAAATGCGCGTTATTTAGTCGATAGAATTATTAATATTCCAAGTGGAATTATATTGTAATTTATAAAATGATATAGATGCACTGCAATTGGTACGTTATTAAATCTTTATCAAGATCAGAGAAAAAAACTACTTTAAGATTGAGTAAACTTGGTGTTGTTTGTTTTTTGCCATTAATTAAAACTTTAAAACAATGGAGTGATCGAAAGAAAAAAATAGAGGAACCATTAATACCGGGTATAATTTTTGTTTTTTGTGAAGAAAATGAATTAATTAATTTATACAATGTTCAAGGGGTTCACTCCATACTTAAATATTTAAATAAACCTGCTATTGTTAAGGATGTTGAAATAGAAAATTTAAAAATTTTGACAAATCAATCACTTGAATCTATAAACAAAGAGAACTTTATACAGATTGTGCATGGCGACATAGTGGAGGTAATCAAAGGTCCTTTTATTGGATTAATTGGTTCTTGTGTAAAAGAGCAACGGCATTATAAATTACTGATTAAGATTGATTCATTAAGCACTTCGTTTTCAATAAACATTTCAAGATCATTTGTTAGATTACTTAAAAAAAATTGATCAAATTATATACTTTTATTCTATGAAAAACCATATATTCTTAGTAGAATTAAAGTGTGAAAAAATAAATTGAACTTATATTTCAAAGTATTGTTGTTTTGTAAATGAAAAAACTTAAAATTGGATATTTTGCTGATGGCCCGTGGTCACATGAAGCTTTTAATATGATTATTAAAGACAATTCATTGGAACTAGCTTTTATAGCTCCTAGAATTAACACAAAAGATAACACGCTAAAAATTTACTCACAAAAGCATAAAATAGATTATCTTGAAAATTCCCGTGTAAATAGTGAGAGTTTTTTTTATCAAGTTAAAAAATATAACTGTGATATATTTGTATCTATGAGCTTTAATCAAATATTTAAAAAGAAAATAATTAATCTTCCTAAGTTTAAAACGATTAATTGTCATGCAGGAAGTTTGCCTTTTTATAGAGGTCGAAATATTTTAAATTGGGTGTTAATAAATGACGAAGATTTTTTTGGTATTACTGTTCATTATATGGATGAAGGAATAGATACTGGTGATATTATTTTACAAAGAAAATTTCCTATTACAGATAATGATAGTTATAAAACCTTATTAGGTTTTTCATATATAGAGTGTGCAAAAATATTATATGATTCCCTGAAAAAAATTCAGCATGGAGATGTAAAAACTATAAAACAATTCTCTATTGATCCAATTGGATCATATTGTAAAAGAAGGGTAGAAGGGGATGAGTTTATAAATTGGAATCAAAGTTCAAGACAGGTATTTAATTTTATAAGGGCAATATGTAAACCTGGACCCTCAGCTCATTCTAAAATTGATAATAAAATTGTGAAAATTAATAATTCAAAAATTATAAAAGAACAACTGTTTAATGATTTTAAACCTGGAGAAGTTTTATCTAAAAACAATACTAGTTATATAGTTGGATGTAAAAATTCTTTAATAGAAATTAAAGAAGTGAGTTCTCCAATAAAAGTGGGTCAATTTTTTAATTCAAAATCATGTTGAAAAATTCTAAAGTTATTATAATAGCAGAAGCTGGAGTTAATCATAATGGAGATATTAATTTAGCTAAAAAATTGATAGATATTGCTGCAAATTCCGGATCTGATTATGTTAAATTTCAATCTTTTAAAGCTGCTAAATTAGCAAGTAAAGATTCAAAAAAAGCAAACTATCAGATGATCAATTATAATTCAAAAGATGATAGTCAATATGAAATGCTAAAGTCTCTTGAATTAAGTGATAGTGACCATCTTTCACTTATAAAGTATTGTAATTTAAAAAAAATAAAGTTTTTATCATCTCCATTTGATGTTGATTCAATAGATTATTTGAATAGTTTAAATATTGACTTATTTAAAATCCCAAGTGGAGAGATTACTAATTATCAACTATTAAAAAAAATATCAACTTTGTCAAAACCGGTTATCTTGTCAACGGGAATGTCAACAATAGATGAAATTAAAAATGCTTTATATGTTTTAACATCTGATAAGCTTAATTTAAACGATATTACTGTATTGCACTGTAACACTGAATATCCAACACCATATATAGATGCTAATATAAAAGCGATGTTGGATTTATATGAAAATTTAGGAGTTAACGTCGGTCTAAGTGATCATACTTTAGGAATAGAGGTTTCTATAGCTGCTGTTGCTTTGGGAGCGAAAGTAATTGAAAAACATTTTACTATTGACAAAACTCTTGAAGGTCCCGATCATAAAGCTTCTTTGGAGGAGTTTGAATTAATTGAAATGGTAAAAAGTATTAGAAATGTTGAGCTTTCTTTGGGAGATGGACTTAAAAAAGTAACAAATAGTGAAAGAAAAAATATTTCTATTGCAAGAAAAAGTATTTACACAAATTGTGATGTTTTTAAAGGCCAAAAAATAACAGATAAAATGTTGATTGCACTCCGCCCTGGAGATGGTATCAGTCCTATGGAAATACCTCATGTTTTAAATAAAAAATTCACAAAAGATTTAAAAGTAAATACAAAATTAACAATCAACGATTTTGAATAAGATAAAAAATATTGCCGTTTTAACCAGTTCTAGAGCTGATTATGGAATCTATCTACCTTTACTAAATAGATTAAAGAGTAATGATGATTTTAAATTGTTTATTGTTGCTTTTGGCTCTCATTGTAAAGAAGAATATGGATTAACTATTAATGCCATTATAGATGATGGTTTTGATGTTTTTAAATCTATAGATGGTTTGATTATAGGTGACTCACCTGAAATAATATCTAAATCTTATGCAAAAACACATGATCTTTTTGCTTCTTTTTGGAAAGAAAACAAGAATGTTTTTGACATTTCTCTTTGCTTAGGAGATCGTTTTGAAATGGCAGCTGCAGTTAATTCAGGAATACCATTTAATATTAAGTTTGCTCATATTCATTCAGGTGAAACAACTTTAGGAGCAATTGATAACATCTATAGACATCAAATATCACTGGCATCTTCTATTCATTTTACAAGTACTGAAAATAATTTAAAAAGAATTAGAACAATTATAGATGATTCTAATTCTTCATATAATGTGGGAGCACTTAGTTTGGATAATATTAATGATTTTGAGTTTCTTACAATAAATGAGTTTCATAAAAAATGGGGTGTTGACCTAGAGAAGCCCACAATATTAATTACGGTTCATCCTGAAACAATAAACTATAATAATAACAAACAATATGTCAATGAATTGACTTTTGCTTTGAATGAACTCGTTTCTAATTATCAGTTGTTAATTACGGCTTCAAATATTGATACAAATGCGAATGTATATAATCAATTATTCGCAAAATTATCTATTGAATACCCTAAAAAGGTTTTTTTGATTGATAATCTTGGTAGTAGATCTTATTTTTCATGTATTAAATATGCCAATCTTGTATTGGGAAATTCTTCTAGTGGTATTATTGAAGCCGCATCTTTTAAAAAATATGTTATCAATGTTGGGGACCGCCAAAAGGGGAGAGAATGTAGTAATAACGTACAAAATGTTAAATTTGATAGAAAGGAAATAATTAAAGCAGTTAATAAATATGCAGGTAAAGAGTTTACTGGAGATAATATATATGATAGGGGGGGAGCATCAGGTTTGATTATTTCTAAATTGATAAACATTTGAATAATTTAATGCAACATCCAAAGCATATCCAAAAACATGTCATCCATTCATCTTCTTCAATTCGAGAAGCAATGAATCAATTAAATGATTTAGCCATCAATGGAGTTCTTTTTGTGATTAATCACAAAAATGAATTACTTGGTTCCCTAACTGATGGAGATATCAGAAGAGGATTTTTAAATGGATCGTTAATAGATGATTCAGTTTCTACTATTTTTTATTCTAAAACAAGATTTTTAAAACAAAAAGAAATTAACCACCAACTAATAAAAAAATATAGAGCACTGAATTTAAAAATCATTCCTATTTTAAATTCTTCGAATAAAATTGTTAATGTTCTTAATTTTAATGAAAAGTATACTTCTCTTCCTATTGATGCAGTTATAATGGCAGGTGGTAAAGGAACTCGCCTATTACCATTAACTAAAGAGATACCTAAGCCGTTATTGAATATTGGAGACAAACCTGTGATTGACTATGTAATCAACAGATTGTTTTCTTTTGGAATAGAAGACATTATTGTAAGTATAAATCACCTTGGGGAGCAAATAAAAAATCACATAAACAAAGGTCCTTTAAATTTGAAATTTATTAAAGAAGATTTTCCAATGGGTACAATGGGTTCCGTTTCTTTAATTAAATCATTTGTTAACGATTATGTCATTATTTGTAATGCTGATTTATTAACAGATGTTGATTATGAAGATTTTTTTCTTGATTTTATTGATTCTAAAGCTGATTTAAGTGTTCTTACAATACCTTACAAGACAGTGATTCCATATGGTGTTCTTGAAAATTCAAATGGATTTATTAAAAATTTTAAAGAAAAACCACATTATATCCATGATGTTAATGGAGGAATCTATTTGGTGAAAAAAGAACTTTTAAATGATATTCCTCATAATGTACGTTTTTCGGCATCTGATTTTATAGATGATTTAATACAAAAAAAATATAGAGTAAGATCCTATTCTCATAAGGGGTATTGGCTTGATATTGGGCGACCAGATGATTATAAAAAAGCTCAAACTGAAATTAATCTATTTAAATAGAATATTTTGAAGCCATTGATTGTAATTCCAGCCAGGGGAGGTTCTAAAAGAATCCATAAAAAAAATATCAAGTTATTTAATGGTAAACCTTTAATTTGGTATACAATTGAAGTTGCAAGATCATTGTTTAATGATGAAATTATTTGCGTGTCTACTGATGATATTCAAATAAAATCACTTGTTGAATCTTTTGATCTTAAAGTCCCTTTTTTAAGATCTAATGACTTGGCTCAAGATAGCTCAAGTACTCAAGATGTTATCTTAGATGCTTTAAAATGGTATAATCATAATTCATATCATCCAGATACAGTTATTCTTCTCCAACCTACATCTCCTTTAAGAACGATACATCATCTTAAAGAAGTATTGTTGAGATGGGAAGGTAATATTGACATGATTACCTCAGTATCGAAACCATTCTTTAATAACCTTAAAAATATATTTCATGAAAAATCAAATGGTTTTCTACATAAAATAGAGCAAGATGATATTTCAAAATTTGACAATTCCTCTATATACCAATTAAATGGTGCTATATATATTATTAATGTTGAATCATTAAAAGCAAAAAAAATAAGTCAGTTTTCAAAAGTGAAAAAATTTCTAATGGAGCAATCAATATCAATAGATATTGATGATATTGATGAATGGGAAAAAGCAGAATCACTTTATTTAAAAAAGCTTGATTAAATTTAGCTTATTATGACTTCTTTAAAACAAAGAACTTTTAAAGCAATTGTTTGGGATTTACTAGGTAGATTTTTGACTCAGGGTTCCTCTTTTATTCTAACAATTATTTTAGCTAGATTGTTGGCTCCAGAAGAATTTGGGATTGTTGCTATGGCTATGGCTTTTATTAGCATAAGCAATGTGTTTATTGATTTTGGTTTTTCTTCAGCATTAATTCAAAATCAAAGTAATTCTAGTTTAACCTATAGTTCTGTTTTTTATTTTAATGTCTTTGCTGGATTAATTATCACATCTGTTATTTTTTTATTAGCACCATTTATTGGGCAGTTTTATCATGATGAATCAATTGTAAGCCTCGTTAGGTGGCTTTCTTTGGTTTTCCTTTTTAACTCATTTAATAGAGTTCAAAATACAATTTTAACAAAGGAACTTAATTTTAAATCACTTTCATTAAGACTTCTTATTGCATCTGTTTTGGGAGGTATAGGTGGAGTTATTCTAGCATATCATGATTTTGGCGTTTATAGTCTTGTTTTTCAAACATTAACCACGGCACTATTTAGTACTATTTTATTGTGGAGTACTTCGAGTTGGAAACCAGATTTAAATTTTTCCTTTTCGGAGGTAAAAAAATTAATTGGATTTAGTTCATTTGCTTTTTTTGAGAGGTTGATTAACAACATTTTCATGCGATTAGATGTGTTGTTAATAGGCAAGATATTCACGCCTTTAACAGTTGGGTTTTACACTAGAGCATCTTCTCTTAAGGATCAGGTGACTAAATATTCATCAACTTCAATAACCAGAGTTTTTTATCCTGTACTGTCCTCTTTACAATCAGATGAAGCTGAATTTAATAGAATATATTTTCGATTGATTTCAGTTATTGTTTTTTTAAGCTTTGGCTTGTCAGGAATATTATTCATTCTGGGTGAAGATATAATCATTTTTCTCTTTGGAATAAAATGGATGCCATCTGTTTTAATGTTTAAATTACTTGTATTAACAAGTTGTAATCAACCATTAAATTCTATGATGTGGAATGCCATTATGAGTAAAGGTAAATCAAAAGAGAATTTTTATTTTGGTTTATTAAAAAAGTCTGTAGGGATTATTCCTTTTTTTATTGCATATAATTATGGATTACTTGCTTTTATTATTTCTTGGGTAATTATGAATTACATTATCACATTTATGAATATCATTGCTGTAAAAATATTATTGAAAATTTCATTGTGGAAACATATTTATAAAATACTCGTGGCAATCATTCCATTATCATTAGCATTATTCATTTTTAATGGTTTAGATTTGAAATCATTTCATTATCGACTCTTATTTGCTTCTTCTTTCTTCTTTATTTATTTAATATATCATTGGGTAGTTAAATCTGAAGGTTTTATATTTATCCTTAATAATATTAAGTTACCACTTAAGTCATTTTTTAAAAAATAGTTTATTCTCTATGATTCCTGTCACCAAATCATTTTTGCCTCCCTTAGATTCATATACAGAGTATTTAAAAAAATCTTGGAATAAAAAATGGCTAACAAATAGAGGTGAGTTAGTTGTTGAACTTGAAAATAAATTGAAAGATTATTTGGGCGTTAATCATTTATTATGTACCAATAATGGAACTATACCAATTCAAATCGCATTAAAACTATTTGCTAAAGGAGGTGAGGTAATTACAACCCCATTTAGTTATGTGGCTACATCAGCCTCAATTGTATGGGAAAACTGTAAACCTATTTTTGTCGATATATCTCCCGAATATTTAACTATTGATGAAAATAAAATTGAAAATGCGATTACCAATAAAACCACTTGTATTCTTGCTACTCATGTTTTTGGAAATCCATGTGATGTAATTAAAATTGAAGAAATTGCTAATAAGCATAACCTTAAAGTAATTTATGATGCAGCACATGCCTTTAATGTAAATTACAACAATAAATCCTTGTTTACTTATGGCGATATTAGCACCTGTAGTTTTCATGCAACCAAATTGTTTCATACAGGTGAAGGTGGTGGTATTTTTTGTAATGATCCCTCGATACAGAAAAAAGTGTTTTATTCACACAATTTTGGACATAATGGTCCTCTTGATTTTCATGGTTTAGGCATTAATGGTAAAATGTCTGAATTACAAGCTGCTTTGGGTTTATCTCTTTTACCATATATGAAAGAGATTATTAACAATCGAGTTAAAATAGTAAATCACTATAATTCTGGACTTGATTTTTCAAGCTTAAGAAAAATTTTAATTCGTCAAAATACAAATTGGAATTATAGTTATTATCCAGTGATTTTTGAATCTGAAAAACAGTTACTTGATGTTGAAAATAAATTAAACGCATTGGAGATTTATCCAAGAAGATATTTTTATCCTTCGCTTAATACGATTTCATACATGAAACAATCAAATATGAATATATCTGAAGATATATCTTCAAGAATTTTATGCCTGCCTTTATTTCATGACTTGAAAAAATTTGAAACCGAATTAATTATTAAAACCATAAATGACACCATATGAAAGTTGGTGTTATGCAACCGTACTTCTTGCCTTATTTGGGCTATTTTCAATTGATTGATTCTGTTGATTCTTTTGTTTTTTTTGATGATGTTAATTTCATTAAAAAAGGTTGGATTAATAGAAACAGCATTTTATTAAATAATGAAGCTCATAAATTTACAATTCCACTCATAAAAGCGAGTCAGAATAAATTAATTAATGAAATTTATTTGTTTGATTATTTAACCTGGCGAAATTCATTTATCTCTAAAATTGAAGTGTCTTATAAATCTGCACCAAATTATTCGAATATTTTAGATTTAATTCATGATATTTTGTATGCTAAGCATTTTGAGTTGATTTCTGATTTATCGTCATCTTCTGTGATGAAAATAATGGATTATATAAACCTGAATAGAACTACTTTAAAATCTAGCGATTTGAATTATTCATCCTCTAATGCTTCGGGAAAAATAGTTTCAATTTGTAAAAAAATGAATGCTACTGAATATATAAACCCTATAAATGGGCAGTTTTTATATGATTCTAAAGAGTTTAATGAAAACAATTTAGAAATTAAGTTTATCAAAATGAGCAATGGGATTTCATATTCTCAAAATTCACCTACTTTTATTAGTAACTTATCTATAATTGATGTTCTAATGTTTAACTCCATTGAAAATGTACGTAGTTTAATTGGTAAGTATGAAATAATTTAATCTAATTTTAATTGATGGATAATATAAAAAGAAGTGAAGATTATAAAAAGAATGAAAACTTAGAAAACATTTTTCCTGAACTAGAAAAGATTTTAGGTGTTTCTGAACATTCTATATTAGATTCATTTTCTTCTCCTAAGAAACCTGTTTTCTTTATTATTGGATGTGCACGTAGTGGAACAACTCTTTTGTATCAATATTTATCTTATACTAATCTCTTTACATATCCTACAAATGTAATATCTAGATTTTATTATGCTCCATATATTGGTGCTAGAATTCAGCAATTGCTTTTTGATTATGATTATAGTAATGAAATTTCCGAATCAAGCTCTAAAAATGATTTTATTTCTAATTTAGGCAAGTCAAAGGGAGCATACGCACCACATGAATTCTGGTATTTTTGGAACCGATTTTTTGAATTTAGAGATGTTCAATTATTGCCTTCTGATAAATTGAATGATGTAAATTGGGGGTTGTTAAATAAAGAGCTCCATGCACTAGAAAGTACTAATAAAAAGCCTTTATTAATGAAGGCATTAAATTTAAATTGGCATCTAAAAGATTTAAAAAAGAATATTCCAAATTGTCATTTCATATACATAAAAAGAAATTTATTATATAACGCTCAATCTTTATTGACTTCAAGAAAGAAGTTTTATGGAAATTATAATGAATGGTATTCATTTAAATCACCTAATTATCATGATTGTTTAGATCTAAATCCTGAAGGTCAAGTTGTTGAGCAGGTTTTAGCAAATAATAATGTCATTTCAGATCAACTTCAGCAAATGAATGAAATGGATTATACCGAGATTAATTACGAAGCATTTTGTTCGAATCCTAATTTATTGTTCCAATCTCTAAATGAAAAGTTTAACATTGGTACGATACCTTCAGAATATCAATCTTTAAGTTTTGAAAATACGGATTTTTGTAAACTTCCAAAGGCTTTGTTTGATTCATTAAAAAATTATATTAATATTTATTCATATTAGTATCTTTATCATTAGTTATGGAGAAGATATTTTTAATGTGTACGGAAAGATCTGGAAGTAATTTTATCACAAAGTTATTAGATGGGCATTCTAAAATATGTGGGCCTTCTACAAAGCATATTATGAATCCGTCATTAAGAAATCTTCATAGATATGAACCACTATCCAATGAGTTAAATTGGAACGAATTTATTTCTGATATTTTGAACTTATTTAATGTGGATTTTTCTCATTGGCAAGCTTCTTTTTGTTTTAAGGAACTAAAAGATTCCGTTAAAACAGGAAATGTATCAGAACTGTTAAACTACTTTTTTGAAAAAGAAACTAAAATTAATGGAAAAGAAATCTGTTTGATTAAAGAAAATCAAATATATGAGTTTTTTCCATTTTTACAGACTTTTTATACTGGTAATAAGTTTATTTATCAAGTAAGAGACCCAAGAGATGTTGCATTATCATGGAAAAAAAGTACAAGTCATAAAGGTGGAGTTGTTAACTCGGCAATTCAATGGAAAAAAGATCAGCAGCAATTTTTAAAATGTTATAATATTCTACAAAAACAAAATGATTGTATTTTAATTAAATACGAAGACCTGATTAGCGATATTTCAAATACTTTAACTAGTGTCTTAAAATTTATTGGTTTGAAATATGAAAATGAATTATTGAATTATTATAAAAATGAATTGACAAATAAAAATTCAAAAAGTCAAGATTCGTGGAAGAATTTATCTAAAGGTGTAATGTCTAATAACTTTAAAAAATTCAAAGATGAATTGTCAGATATTGAAATAAAAATTATTGAGAAAATAACTTATCATGAATTAATTTTATTTGGCTATGAGTCCATTAATAACTGGTCAAACCTTCAAGATATAAGTCAAGATGATCTTAATAATTTTGCCAATAATGAATCTCTTTCTATAGATTATTCTCCAAGCATAGGTGTGAAAGAAAACATGGATGCAAAAAAAATCTTTTATCAAAAGAGTGTTAATAATGAATAAGGTTAACGTTAGTATATGTTGTTTAACATATAATCACGAAAAGTATGTTAAACAGGCTTTAAATAGCCTCTTAAATCAAAAATGTACTTATTCATTTGAAATATTGATCAATGATGATGCATCTTCTGATCAAACAGTGTCTATAATTAAAGAATTCGAATTGAAATACCCCAATTTAATTAGACCAATATATCAATCAGAAAACCAGAGATCGAAAATAGGAGGAGGGATGAATCCTGCTTTTAATTTTAATAGGGCAAAAGGTAAATACCTTGCATTTTGTGAAGGTGATGATTTTTGGTCAAGTACAGATAAGTTACAAAAACAAGTAGATTTTCTTGAGAATAATAAAGATTATGGAGCTGTAGTTACAGATTATAATAAAGTTGATGAAAATGGTCATTCCATTATTCCCGATTTTTTAAAAAATTATTATTCTGAAAAATTAAGTAGAGATTTAAAATTAAAATCATTTTTTCATGAAGAAATTAAAAGAATGCGAACCATTACTGCTCTTATAAGAAAATCTGCAATTAATGATTTATTAATAAAAGGTTTTTTAAAAAATTGTCCAGGAGATACTCAAATATTTACTCATTTAATTTGCAAATCAAAAGTTTATCTGCTTCTTGAAACAACTTCTTCATATAGAGTTCTTAATGAGTCGGTTAGTCATACAAGTTCATATCAAAAAAAACAGAATTTTCTTAATTCTTATATAAGATATATGGAATATGCGGTTCATTTTTATAAAATGAAAAATTCTGAAAAAAGATATTTAGAAAAAACCAAAAAACTTTCTGAATTAAGAGATGCAGCATTTCAAAAAAATAGAAAGAAGGTGTGGTGTTATGTTTTACTACTTATTTTAAGTGGAAGTTTTAGTCGAAATATAATAACTAATATTAAGTTTGCTTATAGAAAATAGTAAATTGACTATTTAATGAATGCATTTTACTTCATAAGAACACCATTGCAGTATCTCAATTCAATGGAATTAAGAAACGGAAACCACTCAGATGTTGATAAATCAATATTAATTATTCTTTGTGATTACAAGCCCTCTCTTTTGCAGTTTAAGCAAATAATTGATGCCGATTATTGGGATGAAATATTTTATATCTGGGATTCTTTTTCTGAAAAAGCAGAAAATTCGATTATAAACTGTTTATTATCTTTTTCAAGAAAAAAAAGATTGGATAAAATTATTAAACAAATCAAATCTTCAGATTTTGTGGTATGGGGTAACCTATCAAGCAATTGGTGTCATTATTTTTTGAAAAAAAATATTTCTGATAATCCTGTGAGTATACTTGATGATGGTTTTGCAACAATTAATTTAATGAATAAAATAAATAATGGTGATTCATTATTGCATCATCATGGTTTAATAAATAAATCAGAACACTTTTGTTTAAATCCTCCTAAAAAAATAAAGTTAAATGATCTTTGCTTTTTTTCAGTTTTTGATATCAGTAAATCCGTAAATATTAAAATTGAAAAAAATAATTATGACTACTGGAAATTAAAAATAAAATCACAATTATCGATTGTTAAGAAAATGTATTTTGTTGGGCAACCATTGGTTTTTCTAAAAATTCTTTCAAAGGAACAATATTCAAATATATTAAATCAGATTTTTTTTTACTATTCACAAAAAGGATATAAATGTTATTATTTGCCCCATCGTTCTTGTGTTCTAGATTATTTGGATCCTAATTGGGAGATTATACAATATGAAATGCCATTAGAATACATTTTAATAAATAAAAGTGAAGATTTCCCACAAATTTTTGCAACTTTTTACTCTACAGCAGTATATAATTTAAGTCGTCTATTTGATCAAAATGATATTTCATTTCATTATTGGAATATAAATAATCATGAATTATTTAATAAGTACAGTAACAATATATTTGCTTATCTAGAATCTAACCCAATTGAAAGGCAACAAATATATTTAACCTCTCGTTTAAATTAATATGTTAAATAGAGTACCGAGTGTTTTTCTAATTATTTTGATCATTCCTATCTTAAATGTATCTGCGGCTATTTTGACACCACTTTTTCCTCCTAGAGCATTAAATCCAGGGGTAATTAGAGGTATATTTCTGACTATTTTTACTGTTTGGTTTTTATTTACTCAGTACAAATCAAATACTTTTGGAAAAGTAACCATTGCTTTTTTGATCTATTTGTTTGCGCTTTGTTGGGTGTCAGATGAATTCAATACATCTGTATATATATTTAACAAGGTATACATAGCTTCTATTCTTTTATTAATTGGATATCATTATGTTAGTAATCCGATTAGGTTCTTGCTATTTCAAAGAGCTTTGTTAGTTTCATTATTATTCCTCGAATTATATGTTGTTTTTGCTAATTTATTTGGATGGGGATTTGCTACATATAAGGATGATAGTGTGTTTTTTGGAGAAACAGGTGTAAATATCACTAAGTATATTGTTATATACATTATTGGTATTCCACTATATTTAAAAACTGAAAAAAACAGACAATTTAAAAATTTAGCTATTGTATTGTTGTTTTTGGGAGTGCTAATTACTTTTTTAGGAATGAAAAGATCCGCTATTCTGGCACTTGGAATTGGATTTTTAAGCTATTCATTTTTCACTCCATATAAAACACAATTGATTAGATCTTTACCTTTTATAATTATAGTTGTTTTTATTACTTCACCTTTTTATTTACCTATTATCTTAAAACGTTATGAATCTAGACAAGAAAAAGTTTCAATGACTTATGAGAATCTTAAACAAAGTGAAACAGAAGGACGAGTTGTTGAAATTAAATTAACAGTTAACGAAACATTTAATGAAGGCTTAGATAGGGTTTTGTTTGGATATAATGTTTTTATGAAAAAAAATTATTTAGGTCATAAAAGAATGTTGCATGTTGATTATATGAATATGCTTGGAGGTGCTGGTATTGTAGGTTTATTCTTATTTGTTTTTTGTTATTTTAAAATATATCAGTTCACCAAAAGAATTAGTAATGAAATGCGAAAATATAAATACATTAAAGAGCTTTTCGCAACTTCCATTTCTTTGATAGCTGTTCAAGCTATAATGTCAATTGGAGGCACCATGCAAGGGCTTGATTTAAGAGGGTCAATTTTAATGTATCTAGGAGCTATAGCTTCTATTTCGGCATATTATTATATACAGCCAGATAAACTTTTTTATGATTAAAATGAATATAAATAATATTGCCTTATTTAGTTTATTTCATCATGATGTGTTTTATGAAAATGAAACATTTGATTATAAAACAAATGTTTTAGAGGAGTTATCTAAAGAAAACACATCTGTTTCATATGAAGATATTGCAGAGAACCTTTTGAATATTATAAAAAAAAATATTCAAAATATTCCATTAGATAAGATCTCACTTACTCTTACAGGAGGAATGGATTCTAGAATTATTTTAGCCTGTCTATTAAAATTAGGAATAAAACCAAACTGTCTAACATATGGTGATTCTCTTGCAAAAGATGTTCTGATTTCAAAAATAATAGGAGATAAGTATGGTTTAAAGGTGCATAACCCGATAAATAATAGTCCGGACTCTAAGATGTATGAAAGGTGGGTTGATTCTGTTATACAAATTGATAATGGGAATTCTCATCTACATAGAGCTCATAGGTTTGCTGCAATTTCAGAACATGTGAAAAATTTTGATACCAAAGTTTTATTTACCGGGCATATGGGAGGTGAAGGGATTAGAGGCCTCACCTATAATAATTATTTTGCATCATCTTTTTATGAAAATGTTAATAAGAAAAACAATCCTTTTAAAGAACAAGTTTCATCAATTTTACCAAATTATTTTGTCAATAAAGATAAATTAGATTTGGACCTTTTATATAAACAAGTTCTTAATTTATCATGGATGAAGAACAATTCAAAAATTAATGAATTGTATTTTCTTTATGACTTAATAGGGAAAATACATCACTATCAAGATATTAAATTATATCATTCATTTGTTCCAAATGTTGTCCCTGTTTATCTTCAAAAATCGTATTTGGAAATGTTATTCTCCTCGCAACATCATTTTTTAAGAAAACAGAATGGTTTTTTAGGAAACCTTCAAAACCCAAAATTATATTGTCAATTACTTAAAATAATTTATCCATCATTACTTCATGTGCCTTTATCTAATGGATACTCACCCTCTGAATACACAAAAGGATTGCATTATTATCTTCCGATTAGAATTTGGAGAAAATACATAAATAAACAACCTTCTTTTCCTTCATTTACTTATGGAGAATGGTATCGAGATTTTGTAAATAAGAAGTCTTCTGAAATTGATGAGGAAATTTGGAGTTATTTTAATAAAGTTGATTACTTTAATTGTTTTAATTCAAAAAATCACCAAAAAAACGAAGGGTATTGGCACCGCTTTTCAAATCCGATTTTTTTCGACTTGATTTTAAAAAATAAATAACATGATAAAGCTTGTTATATTAAAAAATGAGATTGATGATTCACATAAAAAGTGGCAATTATCTTGTGAAAAATATAATAGTGAAATTGAATATAAAGTTGTTGATTTAACTTTAAGTAATTGGATGGCTGAGGTTCAATCTTTTAATCCGAATTTCTTGTTAATAAAACCTTCAGGGCTTACATCTCCTTTTAAAATCATGTACGATGAACGTTTGTCTATATTGGTCAAAGTTTTAAAATATAAATGTTTTCCTTCTTTTGATGAATGTTTGATTTATGAAAACAAGAAGTATTTTTCTTATTGGTTGGAAGCTAATAAGATCAATCATCCTAAAACAAATGTTTTTTACTTTCAAAAAGAGGCTGAAAAATTTGTGAATCAAAATCTAAGTTTTCCTATAGTCGCAAAATCCAACATAGGAGCATCTGGAAGCGGTGTTGTAATTATAAACAACAAGCATTCGGCATTAAAATATATAAGAGATACTTTTAGTGGAAAAGGTGCTCAAAAGAGGGTAGGGCCAAATTTAAAGAAAGGTAAATTATTGAAACGAGCATCAAAATATTTATTTAAACCTCAAAATCTTGCAACTAAACTTAGTGTTTATAAGGCAAGAGCAATGGATGTTCAAAAAGATTTTGTTTTATTCCAAGAATTTATTCCTCATGAATTTGAATGGAGAGTTGTTAGAATTGGAAACTCTTTTTTTGCTCATAAAAAAATAAAAATGAATCAAATGACAAGCGGTTCATTGCTTAAAGAATATGATAACCCTCCATTTGATCTCTTAGATGAAGTGAAATCATTAACAGATCATTTTCATTTTTATAGTCAAGCTGTTGATGTTTTTGAACAAAATGGAAAGTATTTGATTAATGAAATGCAATGTATATTTGGTCAATCTGATAATTATCAAATGATGGTAGATGGTGAAATAGGAAGGTATATTTATAAAAATGATAAATGGGTTTTTGAAAAAGGTGATTTTAACACAAATGAATCTTATGATTTAAGGTTAGAATCTGCTATAGCATTTTATAAATTAAATTTATTGTAAAATAAAACCGAATTGAAAGTTCTATTTGTATGTAGTGGGAACCGGGCAAATGGAAAGCCTGGGATGGTTGTTCGAAATCAATCCGAAAGTTTGATTTTTAATGGGATTGATGTTCATTTTTTTTTAATTACAAAATCTGGATTTTTCGGCTATTTCATGGCGATAAAACCATTAATTAAAACCATTAAAGCTAATAAGAAAATACTTATTCATTCTCATTATTCCCTATCTGCTTTTGTTTCAACTATAGCTCTTTTTTTTATTAAAAATACACCTACACATATTGTTTCATTAATGGGAAGTGATGCCAAATCAAAAGGATGGAAGAGATATTTTATTCGTCTATTTAGTAGAAAATATTGGACTGAAACTATTGTAAAGAGTGTTTCAATGGCACAGGATTTAAAATTAATTAATTTTAAAGTTATTCCGAATGGAGTAGATTTAAGTAAAATAAAATTTAACGATGAGATTAATGAGTCTAATATTAATACAATTTTATTTGCTGCTGACCCATCCAGATACTCTAAAAATTTTCCTTTAGCAAAAAGAGGTATTAAGATTGCTCAGTTAAGTAATGAAAAAATTGAATTGTTAGTAAAATATAACTTACAACATATAGAGATAATTGATGTTTTAACCAATTCATCATGTCTTTTGTTAAGTTCAAGATGGGAAGGATCTCCAAACATCATAAAAGAAGCAATGGCTTGTAATATTCCTATTGTTGCTACTAATGTTGGTGATGTCAATTGGTTGTTGAATGGTTTAGATGGCTGTTTTGTGGTTGAACAAAATGAAAATGAAATCGCTAAGGCATTAATAAAAGCAATTGATTTTTCAAACTCAAATAAAAAAACAAAAGGCAGAGAAAGGATTATTAAACTTGGATTAGACTCCCAATCTATTTCCAACAGAATTTCGAATTTATATACAGATATAAATGATTGAAAAACCAGGAGCTATTATAATAGAGGGGCATGTTCAAGGACTTTCTAATGTTAGATCATTAGGAGAACAGAATGTATGTGTTTGGGTTGTGGATATTACTAGTTGTATAGCAAGATACTCTAAGTATTGCAATCGTTTTATTAAATGTCCAGATTTTAATTCTGAAAAATTCATTAAATTTTTAATTGATTTGTCAATTGAAAATGATTTAAAATCATGTTTATTGCTTCCGTCAAATGATCATATTGTCAAAGCAATTGCACAAAATCACAAAACTTTAAAATTACATTATCAGTTAATTACTCCATCTCATGAAATAATTGAAAACATTTATGATAAATCAAAATTAATTTCTTTAGCAACTTCGTCAGGAGTTTCTTGTCCAGAAACTATTACTATTAATTCAATTGAACAATTGCCAGATGAAATTTCATTTCCAATTTTAATTAAAGGTAAGGAAGGTTTAGATTTTTATAAAAAAACTTCAAAAAAAGCATTTGAAATTGAATCAAAAGATCATTTAATTGAGACTTTAAAAAAAATACAAAAATATATTTCACTTGATAACATCTTAATACAAGAATTGATTTTATATGATGAAAACCACCATACTGTTTCAGTAGCTGTTTTTTCTGAAAATGGCAGTATAAAAACGCACTGGATGGGGGAGAAGTTAAGAGAACATCCAATTAGATTTGGAACAGCAACTTTAGCAAGAAGCGTTGAGTTTAAGGAATTATTAATTCAATCTTCCAAATTGATTAAAAAACTAAATTTTTCTGGAATTTGTGAAATTGAATACTTATGGAACCCTGTAAAAAAAGAATATCAGTTAATAGAGATTAATGCAAGAACATGGTTGTGGGTTGGATTGGCTAAATCATGCGGAGTTGATTTTGTGAAAATTGCATATGATTATGTTAATGAAAATCAGATTAACTATCCTAAAGATTATTTAAAAGGTGTTTATTGGTATAATCCAATTACAAATTTCTTTTTTACAATTTTAGGCTTGATTAAAGGTCAAATTAACTTTCGAAGTTTTTTAAGCATCTTATTTAAAAAGAAAAACAATGCATTATTTATTTGGAAAGACATGAAGCCTGGTTTTATATACCTGTTATCTTTGTTGAAGATATATAGAAATAGATAAAATGGTTGTTTTAATAGTTACAGGGCATCCAGCTCAGATTCATAACTTTAGAATTCTTAAAGAAGAACTTCAAAAAAAATCTCATAAAGTGATTTGGGTTTCTTCTAATAAGGATATAAGTATTGAACTATTAAATAAATATGGCATCGAATTTCATGAAATTTTGAAACCTAAATCAAATTTTCTTTCTAAATCTAAGGCTTTATTTGTCAATACATATCGAATAATCAGATTGATAAAAAAACATAAAATAGATTTGATTTTATCTAGAGTATCTCCTTTTGCAGCACTTGCTGGGTTTTTCACAAGAAGACATCATGTAGCATTGGCAGATACGGAAACTTCAGGTATTTATGATTCAATTTTCTCAAAATTTGTTTCATCTTTAATTACTTCCATTTCCTATGGAAGATCATTAAGGAAAGATCAAATTCGTATATCAAGTAACATTGAATTATTTTATTTACACCCTAATAGATTTAAGCCAGAAATAGAAATTTCAGATATTTTACCTGTAAAAAATGGAGATAAATTTTCAATTCTTAGGTTTGTTAGTTGGGAAGCCTATCATGATAAAGGTTTAGAAGGATTTTCAAATACGAATAAATTAAAGGCTGTAAAAGAATTCTCAAAGTTTTCAAAAGTCTTTATTTCATCTGAACAAAAGTTGCCAAAAGAACTTGATATATATAGGATATCTATTCCTATAGATAGAATGCATGACGTTCTTTATCATTCATCTTTGTTTTTTGGAGAAGGAGCATCTATGGCTGCAGAAAGTTCTGTATTAGGAACACCTTCCATTTTTTTAAATGAAAATTGGTCAGGAAATGCCTTGGACTTAATTGAAAACAAACTTCTTTATGCTTTTAAAAGTGATCTTTCAGATCAAGATAAGGCCATACAAAAAGGAGTCGATTTTCTTAAAAATGATTCTACAGAATCTGAAATACTTGAGTATAAAAATAATTATTTATCTACTAAAATAGATGCTACTGGTTTTTTATTATGGTTTATAGAAAATTATCCTTCAAGTAAAAATGAAATGCTGAATAATCCGAAAAAACAATTTGAATTTCGTTAATAAATGGACTTTACTTATAAAAAATACAAAGATCTTTTAGATGCGATGGTTAAGAGTGAATATGAATTTCAAACATATTCAGAATTTCTTAAAAATCCACATGAAAAATGCATTATTCTACGACATGATGTTGATGCAAAACCATATCATTCTCTTGTTTTTGCAAAAATTCAGGCAGAACTTGGAATAAAAGGAGTTTATTATTTCAGAGCAGTATCTCAAAGCTGGAATGAATTTATCATTAAAGAGATTTCTTCATTAGGTCATGAAATTGGTTATCATTATGAAAATTTGAGTGTTAAAAAAGGTGACTTTAATGCTTCCATACAAGACTTCGAAATAAATTTAACTAAATTAAGATCTATCGCTTCAGTTGATACGATTTGCATGCATGGAAGCCCAATGTCAAAATATGATAGTCGAGACTTATGGAATCATTATTCATATAAGGATTACAATATTAATGGTGAGCCATATTTTGATACTGATTTTAATGCCGTTTTATATTTAACTGATACAGGTAGAACTTGGAATAATAAAAAAGTAAGCATTAGAGATAAAGTAGAATCTTCATTTGATATTCAAGTGACTACAACAAATGAAATAATTGAACTATTTACTAATGATGAAATGCCGCAACAAGTGATGTTTACTTTTCATCCCCAAAGGTGGAACTATGTGAGTATTAATTGGCTGAGTGAATTAATTATTCAGAATTTAAAAAATGTTGTTAAATATTTTATTCTAAAAAATAAAAAGTAATTATTTAAATTGCTTAATCATTTTTTTTCGGAGATTTATATCTCCTTGCCTGATACTGATAATGTAAACTCCATTAGGAAAATCATTGCCAAATAGTTTGTCATTAATCGACTTGGGTTCTATTGATTTATTTATCATTTCTCTACCTAAAGCATCGTGTATTTGCAATTGAACAGGACTTATATCATCTGATGATATATATTCGAGTTTAAAATTATGATCAAACGGATTTGGATAAGCAATTAAACTACCTTGAGTATTATTTAAATTTTCAGATGTGTTAAGATAAAGAGGTGAATCATCTTCTGTATTTTCATTTGTATTTTCAATTCCAACATCTGTATTAGGAAGATTAAGAGCAGACTGAAGATTAACTGAACAGGCAGCTCCATATCCTTGATAAGAGCCATTAATACTTACATTTACTTTTACATTATATGTTGATACAGTTAGATTACCAGAATTTGTTAGTTGATTAAGATTAAATTTACTACTTGCTGTTTCAAACTCTTCTACACCTGTTATTCCGGCTCCAGAAACTTCAAATTTATAATTATCAGCAAGAGAATGACTTTCGGTATACATCCAGGTTCCTTTATTTGCGATGTTTTGTCCGCAATAGGCGCTTTTTAAGGTTGTTACAGCAGGAGTTAGAGTGACAGTACATGGATTTCCATAAAAAGCAGGATACGACCCACCGACTTTCGCCCTACATGAAATTGTATATGGAGTATTATATGTAATAGTTGTGGTTGGCGAACCAGTATTATTGATATATGCTAATTGAAACCTATTAATTCCTATCCCTGCAGGATTATTATTTGTTGTATAGGTTGCATCAACAGAACCTCCAACAACTTTAAATTCGTATTCTGTTGCTCCAGTAACACTAGTTGAATATAAATTAGTGCTAGCTTGAGAAATTGAATTTCCGCATTGTGAGCTAGTGATTTCTGGTTGTGATGAACCTAATGTAACTATGCACGCATCTCCGTACGAACCATATATACCACTACATTGGGTTTCTACTCTAACTCTTACAGTATATGTCGTGCCATAAACAACAGGGTAACTAAGTGCTAATAATTCATCAAGTTTAAATAATGTTCCGGTTTTTGTTAATGGTGATGCCGAATTATCAACAGTTCCTCCAGCACCAATCACTTCAAACTGATATGAGTTAGCATAACTAACAGAATTACAGTATATATTGGTATTTGTAGAGTTAATAGTTGCTCCACAATATGCAGGTCTTAGTTTTGTAGTTGGTGAAGATGCTGTGGTTATTGTACATGAAGGTCCCCAATCTCCCCATAGACCATTTATTTTTACCCTTGCTTTAATTTGATATGTTTTCCCATATCTTGATTTTCTTTGTAATGGGTTAGTAGAAGGCACTTGACCATTGTTGAAGTCTTTTAAAGTGACGCCATTATAAGTAGAAACTCCATTGTTATCATCAAGTAGTTCAGTAGTAGTTCCACTACATGTGAAAAAACCAGTAAGCCTAAATTCATAATCTTGAGCATTTGGAATAGATTCACAAAAAATAGTGTCTTGTTTGAAATAATTAATAGTAGCGCCACCACAAACGCTGGCATCATAAGATCCATTATCGAATCTATATACTGAAGTTATTTCAGGAGTAGCTACCGATAAAACGATTGTACAGGTATCACCAATTGGTCCAAATACACCATTTCCTCCCTGTTCAGTTTGAACCCATACGTAGTATTCATGACCAACAATTGGATGACTGCCAGTTGCTATATCAGAAAATTTAAAATAATTAGATGCTTGGTCGGTGGATGTGCTAAAAGAAGGACTCGATAAATCATCAGTGATGAAAAACCTATAAGTTGTTGTTCCTCCAACACTTTCACAGAATATTTTTGAGTCTAAAGTTGGGACAGAATCATTGCAATACCCTACTTGAAGTTGAGTTGGTATGGGAGGTAAAATAACATAGCATGAATCACCATAATTATCAGTGTAACTATCACCACATTGCTTTGTGTCAACAAGTACTTTATATTTAAAGTTAAAAATAGGATGACCTGAAGCAGTCATCTCATTAAGTCTAAAAGCACGATCACCTGAAATTACACTATCAATAAACACTCCCGTAGAATCATAAATTTTGAATTTATATTCAGTGCTAAATGGAACAGTTGAACAATAAATATTGGTTCCAGTAGATGATATAATCTGATCACAGTATGAGTTGGTTAATTTGGTTGTTGGAATTGCTGGTGTTGTAATGCCGCAAGTATCTCCGTGGAGACTATATGATGCTCCGCCATCATTTGACCACGCAACAGCAATATCATATGTTTTATTATACCTAACACATGATAGCCACGTTAGTCGAACAACATTGTTATTTCTAATAATGGTATCTTGAGTTGGGATAGCATTAAAAGTATACATAATAATAAATCGATATTTATTAGCACCAGAGACACTTTTTGCATAAATATTTGTTCCTCCAGAAGAAATAGTTGTACCACATTGTGAACCTTTAATTTCTGTTGTTTGAGAATATAAATTGGAATTAAAAAAAAACAGAAATGATACAATAAAACCTGCTGTTTTTAATAAATATAAATTATTCATAAAAAATTCATGTTTTTGCATAACATACAAATTTAACTTAAAAATAGGCATTAGCCAAAAGATTTTTTTATTGTATTTAATATCTAATACTACGTATTAAACAAAATGTTTTTGATTTCGTTGGTTTTAATTCCCGAAATTATTTAATTAACTATTTTCTGAAAAATCTCTTCTTTTTCAGAATAGTTAAATATTTTACTGCTGTTTTTATCAAATTTCGGAAATTTATTTGGAGTTCTTCCAAAACTATTTTTAATTACACGATAATTGTTTGATGTTTCTGTATCTCTAAAAATATAATTTGATCCTCTAATAATCAATAATCCGTCTTTTTTTATTAAAGAATCCAATTTTTTTATCATATTTTCATATCTATTAAATGGATATATTTTTTTTAGATTATTTACATATTCTGCTTCTGGGTGCTTACATAGTACTGATATTGCAAGAATAACATCAAATTGATCAAGTTTAATTAAATCATGAGGTTCACAATATTCATAACTGATGTCTTTATGATTATTGTTTTTTTTCGCTTTTTCGATATTTTTTTTGTTGATGTCAATACCTAATATTTTCGCATTGGGTAAGTAGCTTTTAATACTTACACATTCTTCACCTGATGAACAACCAAAAGAAAGAATTTTTATTTTATTATTCTTATATTCTTGTTCAAGAAACTTAAATAAATCGGGATGTCTATTGTATTCAGTAGTTGAGGCTTCTTGAAAGATGTTTTTTTCTTTTGTTCCCGATAAAAAAGCTAAAAAAAAATAGGTCATTTTTTTATAATAAAGATATATTTGTGGGAATTTGAGAATAATTTTTTTTAATTGTTTCATCTATTTATTTTTTGAAACATAAAATTGATTGTTTCGTATTTCAAAACTATAATTTTGAAATTAATAAAGAATATAAAAACACAACTTAATTTAATGAATTACGTTATTTATATATATTGTTGAGTTTATTTTTGGTCAAATTAAATCCATTTTTATAAATGAGCAAAAAAGAAGATTTATTGGAAAATAATGATTATCACGCTATTACAAATGAGGAAGATGCAATTCTTCAGTTAAGATCTATAATTAATAAAAACAATAAGACTAAAACTGATGTGCATTTTCAAAATAATTTTTTTGTTAATCTTGTTAAATCACTTGAACTAGGTAATGATAGTGAAGTATACATTGACTTAAATCAAATTAATGATATAAGATATATTAATAAGCACTTTAATAATGTTTACAATAACTTAGCTTTAAATAGTTCTTATTTTGGTGTTTTTGAGCCATTAAGTGATTGGCGAAAAAAACAATGGATGCTTAAAGTCCCTGTATTAGGTTGGATTTATAGAGCTTATGTCTTTTTAATATATAGAGTAATTCCTAGGTTATGGGGCTTTAAAAAAATATATTTCTTTTTAACAAATGGAAAAAATCGTATTATTTCAAAAGCAGAAATATTAGGTCGTTTAGTTTATTGTGGGTTTGAAATAATAGATTGTCAACCAATAAACAATAAACATTATTTTATCGCAAAAAAATCCAAAACACCATTGTCAGTTAAACCAAGTTATGGTCCTGTATTTAAGATGAATAGAGTGGGGAAAAATGGAAAAATTATCGGTGTATATAAATTTAGAACGATGCATCCATATTCTGAATTTTTACATGAATATATTATAAAAACCAATGGTTATAATATGAAAGGAAAAATTAAGGATGACTATAGAACTTCTAGATGGGGTAAAATCATGAGGAAATATTGGATTGATGAAATACCTCAGATTTTAAATATTTTTAAAGGAGATATGAAACTTGTTGGTGTTAGACCAGTTAGTCAAATTTATTTTAACAGTATTCCTGAAGAATTAAAAGAAATTCGTTTAAAGACGAAACCTGGCTGTATACCTCCTTATGTTGCACTTGATTTGGGAGTGAGTAAAAAAAATGTATTAAGAGCTGAAAACCAGTATCTTAAAGATAAAAGTGAAAGACCTTATACAAATGATATTATTTATTTTTTTAAGGCTATTTATAAAATAATTTTTAGAGGAAGACGTAGTGCATAATAAATATTAAGATGAATTTGATAAAAAAAACCCATTTCTTATTTCCATTATATTTCTTTTTGGTTCTATTATTTTGTTTTAGCTCTTGTAAGAAATCTGAAGAGGTTCTTTACTTTCAAGGATTTTTTACAGATTCAACAACTACTAACCTTCATTCTTTATATTTTCCCATCATACAAAAGAATGATATGTTAGAAGTTATGCTTACAGCTGCAAACGAAGAGGCAACAGAATTATTTACTCCTGTTATTCAAAATAATAAAACAACTGTAACCTATAATTCTGGAGTGGCATCCAAAAATGGATTTTTGGTTGATCAAAATGGATATATTGAACTTCCTTATATTGGAAAAATATTGGCTCATGGGAAAAAACGTAATGATCTTGAAGATGAAATTGAAAAAAAATTAAGTGAATATATAAAAGAGCCAATTGTTCAAATACAAATCATTAATTTTAAAATAACTGTTTTGGGTGATGTCAGAAAGCCTGGGAACATTTCTGTTCCAAATGAAAAAATTTCATTGATTGAAGCAATTGCTATTGCGGGAGATCTTAATATTACTGCAGAAAGAAAAAAAATCGTGTTAATTCGAGAAGTTGGTGGAATCAGACAAGAATTTATTATTGATATAACTTCTAAAGATTTTTTCTCCTCACCGTTTTATTTTTTACAGCAAAATGATGTTATATATGTTTCTCCTAACAGAGCTAAAATAAACTCTTCGAGTTATAGTCAAATTTATCTCCCTATTTTATCTAGTATTTCCTTAATCTTAACAGCTCTTAATTTAATATTAAAATAATGGAGATGAATGAGATTATAGATAAAAAGATTTCAATAGATGATATTGGTAAATCTAATTTTAGAGATTTATTTTTTAAGTATCTATCACATTGGACATTGTTTCTGATTTTATTAATTATTTGTCTTTTTGTTTCTTTTGTTTATTTAAAATATACTGTTCCTCTTTATGAAGCGAATGCAACAGTTATGATAAAAAACAATCAAAAAGGAGGATCAGGAATGTCTGAAACTTCAGCCTTTGAGGATTTGTCAATATTTAGTGATGGTAATTCTGTTGAAAATGAACGTTCTGTCTTTCTGTCTAGAAGATTGATGCGAAAAGTGGTTAATAAATTAGATTTACAAAAAGAATATTATGCAATTGGAAAGGTAACTGGATTTACTAAGAGAGAGATTTATAATAAATCACCTGTTTTAATTGAATTTAATTTAAATGATTCATTAACAAGAAATTTAAACCTTAAATTTCTTGTTAATGTTACAGATACCGGAATGCTTAAAATGGAAAATGCAAATGGTAAAATTATTAAAAGAATACCTTTTAATAAATGGATTTCACTTGACAAAAAAAAAGGTTTAAATTATAGAATTTTAAAAGCATCTAATTTTTCATCAAAACTTATTGAACGTAAATATGAAATTCATGTAATTCCTAAAGTAACAGCTGTTAATAAAAACTTATCAAAGCTAACCGTTGAGCAATTTGGAAATGCTTCAACAATGCTAAAAATTACGCTTCAAAACCCATCTAAAGAAAAAGCAGTTGATGTTATTGATCAACTAATTAAAGAATATAATTTGGATGCAATAAATGATAAGAATTTAATTTCTGAAAAAACTTCTGATTTTATTTCAGAAAGAATTAATGTCATTTCTGATGAACTTGGAATTGTTGAGGATTCGGCAAAAAAATATAAAGATAAGAACAGAATTGTTGATATCGAATTTGAATCAAAAACAAATATTTCAGGAAATTTAGATTTAAGACACAATATTGTTCAGGCAAATATAGAACTTGAATTAAGCTACATGATGTTGGATCATATAAAATTAAATAATGGCCCTGAGGATTTGATTCCAATTAACCTTGGTTTAGCTGATAATTCAATTGAAAAAACAATTCAAAATCATAATGATCTTGTTTTAGAGCGAATTGAGGAAATAAAAACAACAACATTAAAAAACCCTATTGTTGTTAATTTAACCTATAGGATTAGTGCATTAAAATTAAATATTGAGAGTAGTATTAAAAACTTAATAAAATCAAAACATAAAAAAGTAAGGGAATTAGAACAAGAAGAGAAAAACATTTTATCAGACCTTTCTATAACTCCAAAGCATGAAAAAGAATTTAGATCTATTATTCGCCAACAAGAAATAAAAGAAACTTTATATTTATATCTACTTCAAAAAAGAGAAGAAACTCAGATAGCTTTAGCCGTTGGTGTTGGAAATGCCAAAGTTGTTGATCCTGCATTTTCATCTGGAAATGTGATTTCTCCCAAAAAATCATTTATTTATTTTGGTGCTATTTCTTTAGCAATAGCATTGTCGATATTATATATTTATTTCAAAGATCTTCTTTACGATAAAGTTTATTCTAAATCGGATATTGATAAACAAAAATTACCTTACATTGGAAATATTCCTCTTGGAGAAAAAGACACTAATATTGTTGTTACTAAAGGAAGTAAAACAGCTATATCAGAGGCTTTTAGATCTCTTAGAACTAACGTTGATTTTATTTTAGGACCTGAATCAAATAAAGGTAAATTCATATTTATTACTTCAACTGTTGCTCGTGAAGGTAAATCTTTTACAACGGTGAATTTTTCATTATCACTTGCATTCTCAGGAAAAAAAGTCCTTGTGTTAGGGATGGATCTACGCGCCCCTAAATTAGAAGAGTACCTTGAAGCAGATAAATGTAAAGGAGTTACTAATTTTATCGTTGATGAATCTATTGGTGTGGATGACATTATTTATAATAGTGAAATCAATCAAAACATAGATTTACTTCCATCTGGTGATATTCCACCTAACCCATCAGAATTATTAATGGCGGATCGTGTAGAATTATTATTTAATGAATTAAGCCATAGATACGATTATATTGTAGTTGATACTGCCCCTGTGGGTATAGTTACAGATACATTGTTGATTTCTAAGTTTGCTGATTCAGTAATTTATGTTGTAAGAGCTCATCAGTTACCCCGAAGAATGTTAAATATCCCTACTGAATTACAAAATGAGAATAGACTGCCTAATATGGCCATTTTATTAAACGGCACATATGGAGGTAAAGGATACGGATACGGATACGGATACGGTTATGGTGGTTATGGTTATGGCTATGGTTATGAAGGTTATGGTTATGTTCAGGGGTATTACCATGAAGAAGATAAGAAACCTTGGTGGAAATTTAGGAAGAAAAAATAGTCTTAAGAATTAGGGCAAATAAATTCTGTTTGAGGTATTTCAGTTTTAGATATAGCACCATACCCCCCAATAACATCACATAAATTAGAATATCCATTCGCTTTTAAAATAGAAGCAGCAATAATACTTCGATATCCTCCTGCACAATGAATAAATAAACGTTCTTTGGGGTATTTCACTAGATTGTTGTTTATGTAATCTAAAGGCAGGGAAACCGCATTATTAATATGTCCAGAATCATACTCACTAGGTTTCCGAACATCAATAATTATTGTTTTATTTGTATATGAATTTGCTAATTCTTCTGCGGTAATTCTGTTTATTGAGTCGATTTCATTTTTGCTTTTAACCCATGTTTGAATTCCTCCATCAAGGAAACCGATTACTTTATCATATCCAATTCTAGAAAGTCTTTGAATTGTTTGTTCTTCTTTATTTTCAGGGCAAATTAAAATTAACTTCTTGTTCAAATTTGGAAATATGGCGCCAACCCAAGGAGCAAATTGTCCTTCAAGACCAATGCTAATACTTCCAGGAATATGAGTTTTTGCAAAATCAACAGCTGTTCTTGTATCTAGAACTACTGCATCATTTAATTGATGACTTTTGAATTCTTCAATAGAAAGACTCTTTAGACTTCTATGCATTACTTCATCAATGGAGTCATAACCATTTTTATTCATAGAAACATTGATCCCAAAATAACCAGGTGGAGGAAGAATACCATCGGTTAATTCATTAATGAATTCTTCTTTTGTAATTCCATTTCTTAAAGCATAATTGGATTCTTTTTGTTCACCAATTGTGCTGACCGTTTTTGTCGATAAATTTTTTCCACAAGCACTTCCAGCTCCATGAGCTGGGTAAACGATGATTTCATCAGATAAAGGACATATTTTGTTTTGAAGGGAGTCAAATAATAACCCAGCCAACTCTTCTTGAGTCATATTTGCAGCCTTTTGAGCCAAATCTGGTCGCCCAACATCTCCTATAAACAAAGTATCTCCAGTGAAAATAGAATGATTTTCTCCTTGTTCGTTTTTAAGTAAAAAGCAAGATGATTCCATGGTGTGCCCTGGAGTGTGAAGAAGTGTAAATGATAAGTTGCCAAATTGGAATGATTCTTCATCTTTTGCAACATATGCATCGTATTTTGGATCCGCGTTTGGACCAAAAATGATTGTTGCACCACTTTTTTTAGCTAAATCCACATGACCACTAACAAAGTCAGCATGAAAATGTGTTTCAAGAATATATTTAATTTTTACATTGTCTTTTTTAGCCCGTTCAAGATAAGGTTCTATTTCTCTTAAAGGATCTATAATTATAGCTTCATCTTTAGAAGTAATGTAATAGGCTCCTTGAGCTAGACATTTCGTATATATCTGTTCTATATTCATAATGACTTATAGGTCAAGTTTCTTTTTTAGAGATTTACTTAATCCTTTTTTATGTAAATAGATATTTATTGTCTTCCACTTAAAGTAATTTTCTGATACATATAAGTACCCTTCTGGATAATTGCCAGTACCCCAGGAATTTTTAACTAGAAAATAATTTGTGCCTTTTTGATCTTTGTATAAACCAACAATGTGCATTCCATGGTCATCAGTAGTGGTTTTATTATCATAGCCTTTTTGTCTAATTTCAGGAGTTATTTCCATTTCTTTAACCGGTGAAAGAAAAGCATTGGAACTTCTTTCTGCACCACCATCAGAAAAATTATTGTTATCTCTTCCTCTAACTTTAATGGTTGATTCATCCTCAGGTATTACCGCAATCCCATTGCTAAAACTAAATCCTTTTTCTGAAACATCGGCACCCCAAGCAATGGTATATCCATTATTTAAAGCATTTATTGTTTCATTTATAAGGTCATCTAGGCTGACATTATAGCTGCATCCCCATTTCCAGTTATCCTGAATTGCTAACATGCATTTTGCATTTACAGAGTGATTTGTGAATGAAGTTAAAGACACATAATCATCCATTTTTAAACCAATAGAGGTGGCATAAGTTTTTGGAGTGTAATTATTGCCATTAAGTTCAAATTCTTTGATGTCGTCTCCAATATATGTATCAAGAATTCCAGAAATTGCTTTTTTCCATAAAGTTGTAGAGATGCCTTTTTTTGTGCTACCGGCCTGTTTTAAAACACCTTGCATAGCTCCATTTAAAACAGCAAACATTTCACTGTGATTATAAGTAGAGGACCCTTCGGGAAGACCTTTGTATACACTATAAGGGACAATGCCATAATTTTTAATTACATGTGGAATGTCATGAAAAGCACCACCTTGAGAGAAATTGATTTTTCCATCCATACGTATGAACTTATCAGCTTTATCTTCATAAGCTTTTCTAACAATAAACATTTCTGATAAAAGATCAGGGTTTTTATTTCCTTTTCTCATCAGTTCGGATTCGAAAAAAGATAATGCTGAAAAACTCCAACATGTACCTGCTCTGCCTTGACTTTGTACAGGTGAGGCATCAAGATGAACTGTTTTTTCAAATTTATAATTGCTGCCTTTAACGTTAGTTATTTCTTGTGATTGAATTGACAAACTAAGTGAAAATACACTTAATAATAATAATATTTTTTTCATTTAAATGGTGTTTTTTTAATGTTTAAGAATCCAGTTTCTATAGCCTAAAGAATCAGCTTTTTGGATTAGATTTGTTAATTGATTAGAATTAGAAGTTTGACCTATACTAACTCTGTGAAGACCATTATTTATATCAATAACACAAGCATCGAAACCTTCTTTGATCAGTTTTTTTACTAATCTTTTCGCATTAGATTGTTTTTTAAAACATCCAACAATTGGGCTTTTTGTTCCTCTCGTTATTTTTCGTTTTGTGTCTTTAATTTCTTTTGAAATAATATTAGAATTGTTTTTTATATCTTTTATTTCATCTTTAATTTTAATCATTACATAATGATCTTTATTAAATTGATAAGAAAAATATGATACATCAGAATCTAAAGATTCTATTTGTTGATCAAGTGTTTTTATATTTTGATTTGTTGTTTTTAAATCGATTTGTTTGCTTGATTTATAAATAGGGGCAGATTTTTGATGAAAAGGGTTTAAATCAGAAAATGAAATAATTCCAGATTCTAAAAAATCAGATTTAATTGGAAGCCAAAAAGAATAAAATAAAATAGGAAGTAAACAAGCTGCAGCAACGTATTTCCACACTTGTTTTTTCTTTTTCCGTGCTTCTATTTTAAAGTCCTGGTTTTTTAAAGGAGATTTGTTGGGTTCTTGATTTATGTCTTTCTTTTTGCTTTTTTCATTTAAAGGTTTTGATTTCTCTTCTATTGAATCAGCAATATGTGAGGGTTTAAAAGAAACATTTTTTAACCCATATGATGATAATAATAAGTTAGAAAAAAGATCTTGTTCAAAAGAAATATTTTTATTTCGATCTAAATAAAAAATTCCTATACTTTCAATTTCAATACGATTTCCACTGTTTAATTCTCTTGATAAATCTTCAACAAATATTTTTATAACATCTTGAGCTTCGTGGTATGATAATTTCTGTTTTTTTGAGATAGCAGAAACTAGCAATCCATCATTATCGGTTAATTTTGGATTAAATCCTATTTTCTTTGAAGGGGGGGATATGTCACCTTTTTTTAGGTTAATTTTTGCTTTTTCATTTTGACAAATAAACCCACCAAAACCGGGTAAAATAACACATTCGTTATTAATTAATAAGCGAAAAATTATTTTATTAATCTCCTGCATAACAACAAAGATAATCAATTAAGCAATAAAGGACAAAAGTCTTTTTATAAGTATTTAAGCACCTTTGGTAGATCTTCTGGAGAATCGATGTTTGGAGTTTCTATATTGGTTTCAACAACTTGAATAGAATAGCCATAATACATCCATCTGAGTTGCTCTAAAGATTCTGTAATTTCAATTTGACAAGGGCTAAGTTTTGAGATTTCAGATAGCGTTTTTGTGTCATAAGCATATAATCCAATATGTCGTAAATGAGTTGAATTATTTTTATAATAGGGTATAATACTTCTACTGAAATATAGCGCTACGTCATTATGATTACATACAAGTTTAATTCTATTTGGGTTTTCTATTTCTTCTCTATCAGTACATTTAATGGCAAGAGTTGCAATATGAACATCTTTTTTATTATCAAAAACTTCAATAAGCTTATTAAGCTGTTTGTAATTAACTAAAGGTTCATCTCCTTGTATGTTAATTACAATATCATAATCAGGGAATTTTTTTATCACTTCTGCACACCTGTCTGTTCCTGTTTGATGATGAGGTTCTGTCATAATAACATTTCCTTTAAATCGTTTTACTTCATCAAAAATTCGTTGGTCATCAGTTGCAACAATTAGTTTGTCAATTTTCACAGATTTGAGAGCTCCTTCATAAACCCTTTGTATCATTGATTTACCTTTTAAATCAACTAGTGGTTTTCCTGGGTAGCGACTCGAATTATATCTAGATGGAATAATTCCAAGTACCTTCATTAAAATTTCATTTGAACTTGAAAAATAAAATTTCTAGGAGCTTGAATATCAGCAGGTCTACTTGAATACTCTGCATTTAAAATATTATTGGCAATAAATGATAATTTGATTTTATCATTGATTTTGTATGCTATTCTTGAATCCATAACAAAACTTCCAGAGTTATATTTTTTTCTATATTCTTTAAGTCCGGGTAAAATTTCAGTACCAAAAGCATTTTCTTCAAACATTCTATCAATATTTGACATATAACTATTATACCTACTTGAAAAACCTAAGCTGAATTTTTTATAATTTAATTCAATATCTGCCTTTGCTAGATGTCTAAAACGATATTTTAACATGTTTGAACTTGTATCTGAAAATTGACTTAAATAGTCAGGGTCTTTGTTAAGTGATATTGGATTCATATAAGTATAGCCTATTAAGGAAATAATTTCAAATTGGCCAATACTACCAATACTATTAAAGGAAAATTCAATTCCTGAAATACGAGCTTTTTCTGCATTTTTTGCTTGAAATCCTATCCAGTCATAAATATTATCCTGTGTCAATGTTACCGAATCAGGATTGTAAACCCCAAATGTAAATTCCATCATGTTATCATATTCATTAACAAATCCAGAAATATCAAGCATTCCTTTCCATTCTCCAATTTTCACCCCTTGTTTAAAGCCTAGTTCAGCAGCCCATCCTGTTTCTGGTTTAAGACTATCATTTGGGAATATGTTTAATCCGCCAACACTTGTTTGGGTATACCTTTCAGCAACAGAAGGGTATCTTACTCCCTGCCCCAATGAAGCTCTTAAATGCGTGAAAGGAGCTAATTCATAATGAACAGCAGATCTTAATACAGGGTAAAAAGGAATGGTTACTGTATCATTTTTCATTTTAATAAGTAAATCCGAATCACCTCTTTTGCTGTCCATTTCAAAATATTCGAGACGAAGGCCACCGATAATATCAAATTTTCCAACATGATGTTCGTATTGTCCATATGCGGCAATATTATTAGAGATATGATCTCCAAATAATTCAGATTTTACATTGTTATAGATATCGGTTATTCCAGAAGTGAATGTAATTCCATTGCCCCATTGTTTTTGAAATTGATAATCAAAGAAATAAACAGATGCTTGACTACTTTGATCTGCATTGTTTTGTATATCATTTTTGACATAATAAAGTCTTGTTTTTAAGGAATGTTTGTTGTTTTTTTTGTCTCTAAAAGTAAGGTATGGATCAATAAATAAGCGATGCCCGATATTAATGCCTAGAGTATTAGATGTATCTGTTTGTTGGGGAGTATAAGCTAAAGAATCGTTTTGCCATAACATAAAACTTCCGGTTTTTTGGTATTGATAATTATAGCCAATTCCAGCTTTAACTCGATCATATTTTTTTGGTCTGAAATATAATGATCCGCTAATTCTTCCTCTATCTGTTATCTCTCCTTCTCGATATCCATCATCATTAACGTAGGTAGATGAAACAGTATAACCAAATCGTTTAAACATTTGACTTCTATAGAGTTCAAATTGATGAAATGTGGGATTTTTTGACCACCATTTTAAGGATTCCCTTCTTGGATTTCCATAAATGCCCGATTGAACTTTAATTTTTGTTTCGGGTTTAGATGCCGGTTGTTTTTCTGTAATAGCAATAACTCCATTAAGTGCACCACTTCCATAAAGAACGGAAGATGCGCCTTTCATGATTTCAACTTGTGCTGCTTGCTCAATAGGAATAGCATTCCACTGCGTATCGCCAGCATAGCCAGAAAGTAAAGGCATTCCATTCCAAAGAAGTAAAACCCTACTACCAGCACCATAAGAATATCCAGACCCTCCTCTAATGCTAACCTGTCCATCCATAGTAAATACACCAGGACTTTGATCAACAGCGTCATCAAGTTGAGATATTCCTTTATTATCAATTAATTGTGGTCTAATTATTTCCATTGATACAGGTACATTTTCGATAACCTGTTTTCTTCTACCAGCAGAGATAACTACCGTTTCTAAATCAACAGAAGGTTGCTTCATTTTAATTGTAATTTCTCCAGATGAATTCACAGAAATGGTATCATTAATGTACTCAAGCATGGAAACTCGAATTGTGACAGGAAAAGCACTTGATTTAAGTTTAAAATCTCCATCGAAACCAGAAATTGCTCTATTACCGTCTGAACAATAAATTTTTGCTCCAATAATAGGTTCATTGGTTTGTTCATCTAGTATGATGCCATTTATTTGACAATAAACAGAGGAGGTAAGTAGAAACGTAAAAATGAAAAGTAATCTCATAGAAAGGTTTTCTCAATATTAACAAATTTTTACAAATAATCAATGTGTTAATTAATGCAATTAATAGAAAAACTTAAAAAAGGAGTTAAATTTTTATTTCCAAACACCCATTTTTGAAAATCGATCAATTCTATTTGAGATGCGTTTTTCGGGAGAAATGGAATCTAATTCAGAAAGTGTAGCATTAATTATTTTTTTAACACGTCGAAACATTTCATTTTGATTTCTGTGTGCACCTTGAATGGGTTCTTTAATAATATCATCTACAATTGAAAGTTTTTTCATGTCAGAGGATGTTAGTTTAAGAGCTTCAGCAGCAGTTTCTTTGTAATCCCAAGATCTCCACAAAATGGATGAGCAAGATTCTGGAGAGATCACCGAGTACCAAGTATTCTCTAGCATCATTACTTTGTCTCCAACGCCAATGCCTAATGCACCTCCTGATGCACCTTCTCCAATGATAATGCAAATTACAGGAACTTTTAAACGCATCATTTCATAAATATTTCTTGCAATAGCTTCTCCTTGACCTCTTTCTTCAGCTTCTAATCCAGGAAATGCACCCGGAGTGTCAATAAAAGTAACAATTGGTTTATTGAACTTTTCAGCAATTTTCATTAATCTTAGTGCTTTTCTGTATCCTTCTGGATTAGGCATTCCAAAATTCCGGAATTGACGCATTTTGGTATTAATTCCTTTTTGTTGTCCTATAAACATAACACTTCGATCATCTAAAAGCCCAAATCCACCAACCATTGCTTTGTCATCTTTAACGTTACGATCTCCATGCAACTCTTGAAACTCCCCATTAGTTAATGCATTTATATAGGCTAGGGTATAGGGTCTATCTGGATGTCTAGATAATTGAACTCTTTGCCAGGGGGTGAGTTTTGCAATTATTTCTTTTGTCTTGTCACTAAGCTTTTTTTGGAGTTGTTTGATGTTCTCACTCATATCAACTCCCGAATTGGAACTTATTTCTTTTGCTTGTTCTATTTGCTCTTCAAGCATTTTTATAGGTTCTTCAAAATCAAGATATACTGCCATATATTAAAAATTTGAATTGTAAAATTAGTAAATAAGAGCCGTTGTATTACATTTGTTAGGTGATATTATTTCCATCTGCAAAAATTAATTTTGGTTTAAATGTGTTAAATAAGCGCAAAGATGGTTTTCATAATCTAGAAACATGCATGTTTCCTATTCCTTTATATGATGTGTTGGAAATATTGCCATCTAGTCGTTTTTGTTTTACTCAATCAGGTCTTGATACAGATTGTTTAACAAAAGATAATTTGTGTGTTAGGGCATATCATTTGATAAATGATAATTATGCCATTGACCCTGTTTACCTCCACCTTCAAAAAAACATACCAATGGGTGCTGGATTAGGTGGTGGGTCATCTGATGCTGCATATACTCTTAAGGCACTTAATCAATTATTTGATCTCAAAATAAAGAATACTGAATTGTCAGAAATGGCATCTTTTTTAGGTAGTGATTGTGCTTTTTTTATTGACTCATCACCTAAGCTATGCACTTCAAAAGGAGAGATTATGAGCAAAGTAAAGATTGATCTTTTTGGTTGTTATCTTAAATTGATATACCCCAATATCCATGTTTCTACTAAACAGGCGTACTCTAATGTAAAATGTCATATTTCTAAAAATAATATTAAACAAGATGTTGAGAATCCAATCATTATGTGGAAAAATACGATTACAAACTCTTTTGAGCAATCAGTTTTTCAATTGCATCCAATTCTTTCTTCAATAAAACAATCTCTCTATGATGAGGGTGCTATTTATGCATCAATGACAGGTAGTGGATCAACACTCTTTGGTATTTATGATAAAGAGCCTCATAAATCTTTTGGGCTAAAAAAAGATTATTTCGAATTTATTTGTGCTATTTAATTTTTCTTGATGACGAATGCAAATAAAATAATTAAGAAGATGTTGTCTCATGATGATTTTAGTATTTGGTTGGGGATTGAATTGCTGGAAATCAAATCGGGGTATTGTAAACTTGCTCTTATAGTTAAAGATGAGATGTTAAATGGTTTTCAAATAGCTCATGGAGGGATATGTTTTTCTATATCTGATACTGCTTTGGCATTTGCAGCAAATGCTTATGGTATGAAGTGTTATACAATAGAAACTTCTCTTAATTACCACCAAAAGGCATTGTTGGGAGATAAGCTTATTGCCGAAACAACCGAATTGTCAAGAGATTTAAAAAGGGCTGTTTATGAAGTTAAGGTTTACAGGGATGAACATGATGTTATCTCCACATTTAGAGGAATTGTTCATGTTTCAAATAAAAAGTGGGAAATTTAAGAGTTGATTTTATATTTCTTTAAAAATGCATCCCAATTCCAGATGTAATTTGACATTACTTCATCCATTCTTTTTAAGAAAAGTGGATTAGGTGTGTGCATACGTTTAAAATATTCGTCCTGGTAATTGTTTAATTGATACTTATGAAATACTGCTTTCGACATTCCATAAATCATATTTTTGGAAGGGCGGTTTATTCTCTTAATATAGGATTGGTACTCTCTGATTAGTTGTTTAAATTGACTTTGTGTAACGCCATAAATTTTAGAGAGTTTTTCAAAAATATTCTCTTCAATTCTAGCAGCTTGATCAGCGTCAAATGTGCTTTCTAAAAATGATAAATTCCCTACAATTACAATTAATCCAAATAAACCACTGTTGTCTTCTGATAAGTTTGGAGATATTACAAAAGAAGGGTCTTCGTTTATTAATTGAGCGATTTCCTGCCATCCAGAATCTACTGAATCATAAATAGCGTTTATAAATATATTAGAAACTTGATTGTCAGTTAACTTGCGCTTAAGAATTGTACTAAACATCTTCATTGTATTGAATGATACGACCTATTACAAATTTAACTTTGAGTGATACTCTTATTAACCCTAAGTGAATCGTGTTATCAACGAAGTTATCAACATAAATTTCACCGAAATCAAATAATTATTGTTAATAACCGTTTAATAGATTGATTGACAGTTATTTAAATGTGTTGATTGCAAGTCTTGGATTATTTTTGATAAATGTAAAGTGATCCGTTTAAGTAATTATTAATTACTGTTTTATTTTATTAATATTGAATATTAAATAATTTATGTTTTGGCAAACTTTTTGATTAATACATTATATCATGTCTAAAACAGATAAACATATTGTTGGTATATATAAGCTACTTCTACATAAAGTGGTTATCCCATTATTTGTGTTGTTGTTTATTTTTGTTTTTGTGGATAAAATGATTCATACGCCTTCTTTAGATCAGTTAATACAAAATAATTCTACATATTCTCATACTAGTCCAAGAGATGAAAAATTAACAGCTTATAAAAAAGCAATGGATGTTAATCATAAAACAACAAGAATTTATGCTTTGAATCTTGCTAAACAAAATTCAGGAACCTATAATTATAGACAGGTTTTTACTATTTATGATGATTTGGTTAATAAATGGAATTATGTGAATGACCCTGTGAGTGATGATATTATTGCACCGGCATCATTTTCAATTGAAGCTGGTTTAGTGGGTGATTGTGATGATTATGCGGTTACAATGGCTACATTAATTGAATGTATAGGTGGTAAAACACGGATTATTTCAGCAAGTAAAAAAAAATCTGGTCATGCATATGCAGAGCTTTTTGTGGGAGGAGAACAAAACAAAGAGGAAGTGTTGTATATTTTAAATAAAAGATATATTAGAAATTATCCAAAAGGTATTCCCGTTCATTTTAGTGTTGATCAAAATGGAAGTTACTGGTTGAATCTCGATTGGACATCGAAACACCCTGGTGGCAAATATTTTGAATCCGATTATGAAACGGTTTATTATCCATCTGAAAATAAATTTATTTATACCGAGTAGTTAAACTCTGCTTTTTTCTTTTATTTTTGTTTAAAACATCTGTTTAATGGTTTATAATGTTTCTGAAAAAGCATCAATTCTTAATGTTTTTCTTTCTGAAATAAGAGACGTTTCTATACAAAAGGATCCGATGAGGTTTAGAAGAAATATGGAGCGAATTTCTGAAATAATCGCATATGAATTATCTAAAAAATTAGCCTATAATGAAAAAACGGTTCAAACACCATTGGGAAAGGCAGAAATTAATTTACCGGTTGAGAGCCCTGTGCTGGCAACAATCCTAAGAGCTGGCCTTTCAATGCATCAAGGTTTATTAAATTATTTTGATAGATCTGAGAGTGCTTTTGTCTCTGCATACAGAGAGCATATAAATGATAATGATTTTAAAATAAAGGTTGATTATTTAGCCTCTCCTAAAATTGATAATAAAATTTTAATTATTAGTGATCCAATGCTCGCAACTGGTAATTCTATGATAAATGTATATAAAGCTTTATTGCAACAAGGAATACCCAAAAAAGTAATTATTGTTACTGCAATTGCAACTCCTTCTGCTATTGATTTTGTTGAAAAACAATTACCGCTAGGTGCAGAGATTTGGACGGCAGCAATTGATGATGAATTAACAGCTCAATCCTATATTGTTCCGGGTCTTGGAGATGCTGGAGATTTAGCATATGGAGAAAAATGTTAGTTCATGAATTGGACTGGAATTTCTTCGGTTTTTATTTTATCGACTTTCAAATTTATGTTTGCCCCATTTGCTGGTCCTCCTTTTAATTTGACTTTTTTTGAGACATTTTTCACCTGTGTAATTGGCGGTTCTATATGTTCAGCGATTTGTTTCTTTTTTAGCAAAGTAATTATATTAAAAATCAATAAATTTAAAATTAGAAATACCAAGTTTGAAAGAAAAAAAAAGTTTACAAAAACAAACAAATTAATTGTTAAATCAAAACTAAAATTGGGAAGAGTTGGGATATGTTTTTGGGCTCCATTTTTTTTATCTGTACCCTTTGGTAGCGCTATAGTTGCGAAGTTTTATTCAAAGAAAAAAGGCACTTTTTTTCTTATTTTTATAGGGATGAATATTAATGCACTTATAATGACAAGTATTGCATATTTAATTTTATGATGAATTCATATCATTTGTTTTTTGATTTAGATAGAACCCTATGGGATTTTGATAGTAATTCAAAAAAAGCACTTCATGTTATTTTTAATGATTTAGGGTTAATTAATCAAATGTCTTTTAATGACTTTTATACCGCTTATGTTCAAATTAACTCCCAATTATGGAAAGAATACAGAAATAATAATATTTCAAAAGATGAATTAAGGGTTAAGCGTTTTAATGATACTTTACTCCAATTAAAGATTAACAATTATGAGATGGCATTATACATGAGCAATGCTTATATTGAGTTATCTCCATATCAAACAAAATTGTTTCCATATGTAATTGAAACGTTATCAGTTCTAAAAAAAGAAGGATATTCAATGCATATAATAACAAATGGATTTAAAGAAGTACAGAGCATAAAGCTTAATAAATCTGGATTAATAAAATATTTTGATATGGTAATATGTTCTGAAGAAATAGGTTGTTTAAAACCTGCAAAAGAAATATTTTCTTACTCTCTTAAAGTCTCCGGTGCTCAAATGAACAATTCGTTAATGATAGGAGATGATTATAAAGCAGATATTATTGGCGCACAAGAATTTGGAATGAAAACCTTGCATTTTATACATAATAAAACAAAATACTCTGGACAAAATAATGGGCAGTTTAGTAGTTTTAAAGAATTACCACTTTTAATTCCAAAACTATTTTTAAAATAATCCTTTAAATCATATGGAATAATTTATTTTTGCAATAAATTAATAAGTGTATAATCGAGGCCAAATTATTGATCTTGATATTTCTGAGTATGCCTATGGCGGAAAGGGGATAGCAAAAATACCTACTCAAAAAGGAGTCTTTAATATTTTTGTTGCGAATTCATTTCCAGGTCAAAAAGTAAAAGCTCAAATAACCAAAAAAAGGAAAAATTATTTGGAAGCAAAATTAATTTCTATAATTGATCGATCAGAAATAGAAATTGATTCAGAATTTCAAGAAATTTCAGGAGGTCCATATATTCGCGTTCCTATAGAAGTGCAAAAAGAAATAAAAAAAGAAACCACACTCAAAGAGTTTTCTAAATTGTCAGGTTATTCAGCCATTTCAGAATGTTTTGATGAATGGATTCCTTCTCCCTCCTCTTTTTTTTATAGAAATAAAATGGAGTATAGTTTTTCATGTATTGAACATTGTATTGATTCACAACAAGAAATTGATGATTCTTTTGCACTTGGGTTTAAACGTAGAGGCACCTGGTGGAAAGTGGAAAATTTGAACAATCCATCTGGACTTTTTGATTATGAATGGGAGAAAGAGCTTCATGCTGTAAGAGAATATTTAAAATCTACAAACCTACCTGCCTGGCATCCTCCAAAAAAACATGGTTTTTTTAGACACCTGGTGGTTAGAAAATCTTTTGACACCAATTCATTTCTTTTAAATTTAGTGACTTCCTCAGAAGGAGTAGACAAATTCAACACATCTGATTTCGTGGAATTTTTGCTTTCGAAATTTGGAGCTAAAATTGCTGGAATTCAGCACACAATTAATGATAATCATGCTGATAGATCTAAAATTGAAAATGGAGAATGTAGTTTATTGTATGGAGATTTAATTATCACACAAAAAATTAGTGGTCTTGAGTTTGAAATTAGTATGGAGAGTTTTTTTCAAACCAATCCTCAATGTGCTGAAAAGCTATATAAAAAAGCATTGGATTATGTGTGTGATGAGGTAATAGAAAAGGATAAAATTGTACTGGATTTATTTTGCGGAACTGGAACAATTGGACAATTACTGTCTAATAGATCGGAGAATATCAAAGTTATAGGAATTGACATTGTAGAAGAGGCAATTGAAGATGCAAGAAGAAATGCAAGAAGAAATAAGCTTGATTCTTTGAGCTTTGTAGCCTCTGATGTTGGTAAGTTTTTAAAAATTAAACCAGAGTTACAAGGAAAAATAGCATCAATTATTTTAGATCCTCCTAGAGCTGGAATAGCACCCAAAACCTTAAAAAAAGTCATTGCTTTAAATGCAAAAAATATTGTTTATATTTCGTGTAATCCTTCCACTCAAGCAAGAGATGCTTCTTCTCTAATTGAAGCTGGTTATGGAATAGAAAAGATATCACTTGTTGATCAATTTCCGCATACGGGACATATTGAATCTATTGTTAAATTTAAAAAATCTAATGAAAGTTGAACTTATTTCCATTGGGGATGAATTACTTCTTGGGCAGACGGTTAACACGAATGCAGCGTGGTTGGGTAAAAACTTGTCACTTATAGGTGTAGATGTTGTTAGAGTAAATACTATTTCAGACACTTCTTTTTCAATACTTAAAGCTTTAAATGAGGTTCATAACGATGCATCTTGTGTTATAATTACAGGTGGACTTGGACCAACAAAAGACGATATCACAAAACAGGTGTTATGTGAATTTTTTAATACAGAACTATATATTCATGAGCCGACTTTGATACGAGTTACTTCCCATTTTAAATCTTTAGGTAAGAGTATGTTGGAAATGAATAGACTTCAGGCTAGTGTGCCTAAAAATTGTGAAGTACTGAACAATAATTATGGTACAGCTTCTGGAATGTGGTTTGAGAAATTTAATAAAGTTTTTATTAGCCTTCCAGGAGTACCTTATGAAATGAAGGGTATTTTTAAAGATGAAATTCTTCATAGAATTAAAAAGAGGTTTAATCTTTCATCTATTTACCATAAAACAATTTTAACTCAAGGGATTGGAGAGTCTTTTTTGGCTGAAATGTTGACGGAATGGGAGGAAAAGATCAGAAAGAAGGGTTTTGGATTGGCTTATTTGCCTTCACCTGGGGTTGTGAAGTTGCGAATAACTTCTAAAAACGGGGAAAAAGATAAAGAGTTGATTGATCAATATTTTCAAGAAATTGAAAACATGATTCCAGAATCAGCTTTTGGTTATGGCGAAACGACTCTTCCTCATGTCGTAGGAGATATACTTACCAAACAGAAAAAAACTCTTGGCACAGTGGAAAGCTGTACATCAGGAATTTTAGCAAATAAAATAACTTCAGTACCAGGTGCTTCGGCCTATTTTATGGGTTCCTTGCTCACCTATAGCAATCAGTTAAAGAGAAGCCTTGTTTCTGTATCTGAAAAGGATTTAAAAACAAAAGGAGCGGTTAGTAAAGAAGTAGCAATACAAATGGCATTTAAAGGAAGAGAGATTTTAAATGTGGATTATTGTATTTCGACAACAGGTATAGCTGGTCCTGGTGGCGCAACAGACACAAAACCAGTTGGCCTAGTATGGATTGGTTTGGCAACAAGGAATGGAGTTAGCGCTAAAAAATTTAATTTTGGAGATAATCGACAAAGAAATATGTTGAGGACCACATGGTCAGCACTAAATTGGTTACGTTATCTTATTAAATCAGAATTATAGGTATAATGGAATAAAAAAAAACCAAATAGATTTGGTCATTCTGTAGATAAAAATTATCTTTGCCATCTATTTTTTAAAAATATTTCAAATAAAAGTCATGTCAAGAGTTTGTCAACTTACAGGAAAAGCAGTAATGGTGGGGAATAACGTGTCCCATTCAAATCGCAAAACAAAAAGAAGGTTTTATCCAAATCTTATTACAAAGAAATTTTTACTTCCTTCTGAAAATGAATATATAACCCTTAAGATTTCAACTTCGGCATTAAGGAATATAAATAAAAAGGGAATTGAGGCTTGTGTTAAAGAAGCGCGAGAAAAAGGATATTTAAAGTAATCTTAGAATAATGGCAAAATCAAAAGGTAATAGAGTGCAGGTGATAATGGAATGCACAGAGCATAAAAACTCTGGTATGCCTGGAACATCAAGATATATTACGACAAAAAATCGTAAGAATACTCCGGATCGATTAGAACTAAAAAAGTTTAATCCGATTTTAAAGAAATATACAGTTCATAAAGAAATTAAATAAGAAACCATGGCAAAGAAAGTTGTTGCATCGATTCAAAAAGGTGGTGGTAAAAAGCACACCAAGGTTATTAAAATGAGAAAGTCTGATAAAACAGGCACGTACACATTTAAGGAAGAAATTGTACATAATGATAATGTAAAGAACTGGTTTAATAAATAATTGGTTTAATAAATATTATTTAAAAGCTTCCCGATAAGGAAGCTTTTTTGTTATCTAACATTATTATATTTGACTATTAACATTTGGTATGGGAGTTTTTTCATTTTTTAATAAAGGAAGCAAAGAAAATAAAGAAGATCTTGACAAGGGCTTAAAAAAAACAAAACAGAGTTTGTTTTCAAAAATAGCTCGAGTAGTTGTTGGTAAATCAACAGTTGATGCTGAGGTTCTTGATCGTTTGGAAGAAGTTCTAATCAGTTCTGATGTTGGGGTGGAAACAACACTTAAAATAATTGATCGAATAGAAAATCGTGTCAATAAAGAAAAAGTGATGGGAACCGAAGAATTAAATAAAATTCTTAGATCCGAAATCGCCGAACTGTTAATTGAAGATGAACATAAACTAGATGTTAAAACCTTTGACTCTAAAGATCCTTATGTTATTATGGTGGTTGGGGTGAATGGTGTTGGTAAAACAACAACAATAGGAAAGTTGGCAAATCTTTTTAAGCAATCGGATAAAAAAGTTATTCTTGGTGCTGCAGATACCTTTAGGGCTGCTGCGGTTGACCAGCTCATTATTTGGTCTGAAAGAGTTGGTGTTCCAATCGTGCAACAAGGAATGGGAGCAGATCCTTCTTCTGTTGCTTATGACACACTTGCTTCTGCAAAAGCTCAAAATGCCGATGTGGTTATTATTGATACAGCAGGAAGGCTCCATAATAAAGTCAATTTAATGAACGAATTGAGTAAAATTAAACGTGTTATGGATAAAGTAATTCCAAATGCACCTCATGAAATTTTACTTGTTATAGATGGTTCGACCGGTCAGAATGCTTTCGAACAGGCAAGACAGTTTTCTCAAACTACAGAGATAAATGCCTTAGCAGTTACTAAATTGGATGGAACTGCCAAGGGGGGCGTTGTTATTGGAATATCTGATCAGATGAAAATTCCAGTAAAATACATAGGAGTTGGAGAAGGTATCAATGATATTCAATTATTCGACAAAATTGATTTTGTTGATTCTTTATTTGGAAAATAAATTTCTTGATTTATAATTCTTGTTTTCAGTTTTGTTTTAAAGAGACAGATTTATTACATTAGTCTCGCTAAACTTAAAACTATGAAAATCAAAAACTACATCACGGTTTTTACCGTGTTCTTAATTTTGTTTATAGGATTTACCACCTATAGTCAAGATTGGGTTAACAAAATGTTAGACCCCAACATTAATTTTTATGAAACACAGGCTGCTTTTAATTCCTATTGGCAAAATAAACCGATGGAAAAAGGAAAGGGCTATAAGCAATTTCGAAGATGGGAAAATTTTATGTCTCCAAGGGTTTTTCCATCAGGAAACACCAAATTGGCCTCCAAATCATATCCTAATTATCTTCAATGGGAAGCGGTAAATTTAGCTGCAGGAATTCCTAAATCATTAAATGGAGACTGGACCTCTCTTGGTCCTGTTGGTAAACCAACAGGAGGTGGTGCTGGTAGAGTTAATTTTATTCGATTTAATCCCAACGATAATAATAATATTTTTATAGGAACACCAGATGGTGGTTTATGGATAAGTACTAATGGTGGAAATTCTTGGACTACAAATACTGATCAATTAACTGTTATTGGGTGTTCAGATATCGCAATTAACCCAAGCAATCCTCAAATCATGTATTTAGCAACAGGAGATGGAGATGGTTCTGATACCTACAGTGTAGGAGTTTTAAAATCTACAGATGGTGGAAACTCATGGAATACAACAGGTTTGTCTTGGAATGTAAGTCAGGGAAGAAGAATAAGTCGATTATTAATAAATCCAAATAATCCTCAAATAATAATGTCTTTTGGTAGTTCTGGAGTATATCGTTCAACCGATGGAGGTCAAAGTTGGTCTCAACCAACAGGTGGAACAAGTTCTTTAAAAGATGCGGAATTCAAACCAGGTGATCCAAATACAATATACACAGCAGGATCTTCATTTAAAAGATCAGTAGATGGAGGCCAAAGCTGGTCATCTGTCAGTACTGGGCTTTCTAACGTTGGGCGTATGGCAATAGCTGTTAGTGATGCTAACCCTTCTTATGTTTATGTATTAGCGGCAAATGGTTCCAATAATGGATTTAAAGGATTAGTCCGTTCGAGCAATAGTGGTGCTTCTTTTTCTACTAGATCAACTTCTCCAAATATATTAGGTTGGGACAACGGTAATGATTCTGGTGGACAGGGTTGGTATGATCTTGCAATAGCTGCTTCACCAAGTAATGCAGAAATGGTTTATATCGGAGGAGTAAATATGTGGAAGTCAACTAACGGTGGATCTTCTTGGACTTTAAACTCTCATTGGTATGGTGGGTACAATAAACCATATGTACATGCAGATATTCATGATATTATATTTCTACCAGGTTCTTCTTCTACGGTATTTTCAGGAAATGATGGTGGTGTATTTAAATCTACAAACTCAGGCTCTTCGTGGTCAGATATTAGTTCCAATTTAACTATTGCTCAACAATATAGATTGGGTCTTTCAACTAGTAACCCTGATTTAATTGTTACAGGACATCAAGATAATGGATCAAACTTAATGGATCAAACTTCATGGGAAGAGGTTTATGGAGGTGATGGAATGGATTGCTTTATTGATAGGACAAATAATAATAAAATATTTGTTTCCTATGTATACGGTGATTACAAGCGCTCAACTAATGGTGGTAATTCTTTTACAGGTATTAACTCTGGAATTCCAAATGGAAATGAATGGTTAAGTGTATGGCATCAGGATCCAGTTGATGCATCTACTATTTATGCTGGTGGTCGTTCTTCTTTGTACAAGTCTACAAATCTTGGTACTTCCTGGTCTTCTTCAGGATCACCTTCTGGCTCAGGTTCTGTTTTAGAGTTTGCTATTGCTCCTAGCAATAATCAAATTATTTATGCTTTAAAACAAAATGCTGTTTCTAAATCATCAAATGGTGGCTCTAGTTTTCAATCGATAAATTCTGGTTTGCCAACCAATGTGCAACCTACATATATTGCAATTTCAAATACAGACCCTAATATTGCATTTGTTACCTATTCAGGTTATAGTTCTAGCAACAAAGTTTTTAAAACTACCGATGGTGGGTCTAGCTGGACAAACCTTTCTTCTGGTCTTCCAAACCTTCCTGTAAATTGTGTTGTCTATCATGATGGTTCAGCAATTGATGCAATATATATAGGTACGGATGTAGGGATTTATTATCGAGATAATTCAATGAATTCATGGGTGGAATTCAGTAATGGTTTGCCTAGATGTTCGGTAAGAGATTTAGAAATTTATTATTCGACAGGTCGTCTACGAGCGGCAACCTTTGGAAGAGGAACTTGGGATAGCGATTTATATACTTCTACACCTGGTGCACCTATCGCAAGTTTTACAGTGAATAATACAGTGATATGTGTTGGGCAGTCTGCAGAATTTGTAAACACTTCAACAGGTCTTCCTACTGGTTATAATTGGACTTTTCAAGGGGGTACACCATCCACATCTACTTTGGAAAATCCTATTATAGTTTATAATACTCCTGGAACTTATGATGTTTCACTTACTGTTTCAAATACAATAGGATCTGATAGTGTGACTCAGACTGCTTTGATAACTGTGGTAGGGGGTAATGGTGTTTCTCCTCCATTAATGGAGGGTTTTACAAGTTCGACTTTTCCTATGGTTGATTGGAGTATTATTAATCTTGATAATGGAGCAACAACTTGGACAAGGTCGGCAACTATTGGAAATGTGCCAACTTCTGGTAATTCAATGATGTTTGATAACTATAATTTTGATGATAGACCAAATACAGATGAGGTTCATTTGCCAAAAATTGATTTTTCAACCGCTACAACAGCTCAATTGACTTTTGATGTAGCTTATGCAAGATATAATTCTGGATATTCAGATGGCTTAGAGCTTTTAATTTCCATCGATTGTGGCACTACTTTTTCTTCAATTTATTCAAAATCTGGAACAGCTTTAGCTACAGCAAATGACATACAAAGTAGCTACACGCCATCTAGTTCTGAATGGAGAAATGATACAGTAAATCTTGATGCTTATATTGGATCAAATAATGTGATGATTGCATTTAGAAATCTTGCTGGATATGGGAATAGACTTTTTATCGATAATATAAATATAACAACAGGATCTGTGCCAAGCTCTCCTACAGCTAGCTTTACATCTACACCAGTTTCTTCATCATGTCAAGGAGCGGTTGTTGATTACCAAAGCACTTCCACTGGTGTGCCAACTTCTTATAATTGGACTTTTCAAGGAGGGACACCTGCTACTAGCACGTCACCGAATCCTTCGGTGACATACAATACTGCTGGAAGCTTTGATGTTTCTTTAACGGTAACCAATTCATTGGGATCGAATACCACATCTCAAACCTCATATATTACAATTAATTCAACACCAACGATTTCTAATACCATTCCATCTGAAAGATGTGGGCCAGGCACCGTCGACCTTCAAGCCACAGCTTCTTCGGGATCTCTTACTTGGTATTTGGTTCCTAATGGAGGTTCTGCAGTTGGATCAGGTTCCACATTTACAACTCCTAATTTAAATATTACCACCACTTTTTATGTGGAAGCAAATGAGAACGGTTGTTCTTCTGCTAGATCATCTGTAATTGCTACAATAAAAGACTTACCCACAGTTGATGATCCAACAAGTCAAGCTTTTTGTATTGGAAACTCTACAGCTCCTGTTAATTTCACTGGCAGTCATACAGCTTCTACTTATTCCTGGTCTAATAATAATCCAGCAATTGGTTTGCCGGCATCTGGAACTGGGGATATTGCATCTTTTACTCCACCGATTCTTGGAAATGCTACCATCACTGTATTTCCATCCTTAAATGGGTGTACAGGGAATACACAAAATTTCACTATTGTGGTTCAGGATTGTGCATATTTAGGTGAAATTGATAAGCAACAGATTGTTATATACCCCAATCCAGTAAATGGAAACTGTACTATTGAGAGCGATCACTTAACAGATTATGAGCAAGTACATTTGATAGATGCAACGGGTAGATTAATCAATATTTGGAAGATTGAATCCTCTAAAATGATTTTGGATTTTTCTCAGTTAACTCCTGGTAATTACAGTCTATACTTTGTTTCTTCTGAAAAGGAAAAAACAATGAAAATTCAGGTGGTAAAATAAACTGTTTATTTAAAATTTTTTCTTGCATTTATTGCAATACCAATTTGGACCGCATTCCGGCACCAAGCATCCTCCTGAATAGTATGTTTTGTCTTCTAATTTTATATTTGGAATTATATCGTCATCTTTTCTTCTCCATGTATATCCCGAGCCATCTAAAACTTCATGAATAGGAAATTTTGGTTCTACCACCACATACCCATATATTATTGGAACAACGCGTGAGTAAGAATTACAAATTGGGCATAATTTATTTTTTTTATCGAATTTACATGGAGGTAATTCGATTTTTAAATACGTAATAGTATCTGTTTTTATTAATATATTTTTTATGGTAGTGTCGTTTTTTAAAAAATCAGAAATGATTATATCATAATATCCAATGGAAACAGGGCTGATTTCAAATTCCCCATTAATATTAGTTATAGCTCTACCTTTTATGTTTTTATTTTGTATTAGTGAAACTTTACAAAATGAACATTCAGATTTGAGGTCATCTTTAACAGTTCCTTTTAAGACTCCATATTGAGCGCTACAAAACGTGTAAGAAATTAATATAAAAATAAATAGTCCTTGCTTCATACTTTGTTATAAAAATCCTTCTTTCATAGAGTAGGGGGATACGTATACTTTATTAATGTTTAACTTTTCAATTAGCCATTGAACTTTAATGGCTGCAAAAGGGATCATTTTTTTTCGAATCGGAACAATCCACTCATTTTCATTTCTTTCTTTATAAGAAGAAAAAGAAGTTGTATTTAAGATACCTGTTAAGGTATCAAAAGGCAGTTTAATTGATGTGTTATTATGAAAGTGTTTTTTATATATCAATTCATACAAGGTTTCAAAACTACCTGATGCGCCAATTAAGGTATTGCATTTTATATCATTTAAAAACCCATTGGTTTGTATATCAAACCAACATTTCAATTCATCTACTTCTTTCTTTGACATCGGATCTTTGAAAGAAAACAACTGGTATATTCTAGACACGCCAATATCAAAACTTTTCTTTTTGATGATGTGGTTATTTTTAAAGTAAATAATTTCGGTGCTTCCTCCTCCAATATCCATAATTACACCGCTGTCTTGTAAAAAGGTTTTTTTTACTCCTTTGTAAATATATTCGGCCTCTTTTTCTCCGCTGATTACATCAATTTTTATACCGGTTTCTTTAAAAACAGCTTCTACAAATAGATTTTTATTTTTAGCATCTCTGATAGCACTTGTACCAATAGCTAATGGTTTTGTATCGTATTTATCACAAATGACTTTGAATTTTTTCATAGCCTTAATACCTCTTGCCATGGCATCATTGGTTATGATTTGTGAGTTGATGCCTCCCATACCTAATAAAACCCCAATTTTTTGGTTAAATATAACACTCCATTTATCGTTAGAAAATTCTGCTATTAGGAGGTTAAATGTATTGGTTCCAAGATCAATAACCGCTTTTCTCATTAAGCTTTTCTTATCCACTTTATAATCTGCCAGATTTTAAGTCGGTGTCCATAGTGTAAAATGCTGTTTTTATAGATTCTACTGGAAATTTTCACCATAAATATTGTGCTGCAAATTAGAACTAGTAATGAAACTAAGATATTTGTAACGGAAATTCCATTTGAGATTTTAATCAACGCAACAAAAGGAGATGTAAATGGAAAATAAAAACAGAATTTTGAGAGTATGTGGTTTGGATTGTAAATTGAAAAATATCCAATAAAAAGTGATAAACTTAGAATGCTAAGAATTGGGAAAATAAATTGTTGGCCATCACTTTCCGACCCAATACTAGCTCCGATAATGCTAAAAAAGGAGCTGTAAAAAACATAGCCAAGGATAAAAAAGCATAGAAAATAGGGTACCATTACTTGATAATTAATTCTGTGGTAAATAAGTTCTACAAGTTCATTAAGATGCGATTTTCCTGCTAAAACATTGGATGGATCATAAAAACTGTTTATCCAGTTTTCTTTTAATGCATAGAGCCCTATTGAAATAATACCAAACCAGCAAAAAAATTGAATAATGGCAGCAAGTCCAACGCCGAAAATCTTCCCATATAATAATTCAGAAGGCCTTGTGCTTGAAAGAATTACTTCAACAATTCTGGTGCTTTTGTCTTTGGTAATGCTTCGAAGAACAGACATTCCATAAAGTAAAACAAAAAGAAAAATAATCGCTGAGAATCCAAACCCTGCCCATGAGGGTAGGAGGTCAGGCTTCCCTTCGGGATGATGAATATCTCTAAACTTAATTCCTATTGGCTGTTTGATACTATTGTAGTCATTTATTGAGAAATTTTTGGATTCAGCAATAACTTCTTCTAGGCGCTTTTCAATATCATACCTTATGTATATTTTGTTCTGACTAGATGGCTTTTCGCGGTGTAATACCAAGACATCTTTGTTTTCAAGAACTTTGTGGTTTATATCAATTAATGCATCATATTTTTGAAACTCCGATTTGGTTTTAAAATCTTTTAGGCTAACATATTTGTTGATACAATCATAATGAATATTGGCGCTGTCTTTGGATAACAAAAACTGATTAAAAATTACTCCTTCATCAGAGACCAATACATTTATTTTTTTCTTTCCCTCATCTCCAAGCTTAAAAAGAGTATAAATACTAGAAAGAACTAAAAAGGGGCCAATAATTAGCATTATCCAAAAAAACCGAGATCGAATTCGATTTAAAAGTTCCTGTTTGGTTATAATTAAGCTATTTCTCATTTTCTGTGCTTAAGTTTTCATCAATCAAACTAATAAAGACTTCTTGCATTCCGGGTAGAATCTTCCAAACAGCATCAATTTCAATTTTATCTAGCATTGCTTTTATAAAATCATCTAGTTTTTGATTGCCTCTTTTTTTAACAATAACTTCAAATTTATCCGAGGAAATTTCTTTTTTTTCGATTAATTCAAAATCTATCCATAGTGCTGTTGCAAATGCGATCATATTTCCTTTAAATCTAATTCCATAAAGCCCTGTATTGTGTTTTTCTCGAAGTTCGTTAACAGAACCCTCTACAATTTTTTTGGACTCGTTTAACAATAGGATTCGATCACAAATTTCCTCTACATTTTTCATGTCATGAGTAGATAGAATAATGGTTTTCCCTTCTTTTTTTAGTTCATGCAGGATTTGAACAATTAAATTAATATTAATCGGATCAAATCCACTAAGTGGTTCGTCAAGAATTAGAAGTTCAGGATTGTGAATAACTGAACAAATAAATTGCACTTTTTGCGCCATTCCTTTTGAGAGCTGTTCAATTTTTTTGTTTTTCCAGTTGACTATTTCAAATTTGTTAAGCCAGTAATCCAGATTTTTTTCTGCTTCATTTTTTGTTAATCCTTTAAGCATAGCAAGAAAAATGATATGTTCTTCCACTTTTAAAGATGGATATAAACCTCTTTCTTCAGGGAGATAACCAATTTTATTTAAATGTTCTTTGTTTAGATATTCATTATTGAATTTGATACTTCCTTTAGTAGGAGTAGTGATTTTGTTGATTAATCGAATTAATGTAGTTTTTCCAGCACCATTAGGTCCTAATAGCCCGAAAATTTCTCCTTTATTAACACTAAAAGAGATATTATTTAGAGCAATTTTTCTAAAATAATATTTGTCAACATTTTCAACAGATAAAAGACTCATAGACCACGTACTGTTCAAAGTTAATTAAAATCAAGAATTAAGATTGTATATTATCATGCTATTTAATTTAAATTAAAATTTTCATTAGCTATCTTTGTTAAAAATAATCGAATGCAATGTATCTTAAATCACAAGCAGATAGAACAAAAAATTGTAAGGTTAGGGCATCAACTTATAGAAAATTCTTATAAAGAAGATAAAGTATACATAGGTGGTATATCTGGTAATGGAACCATTTTGGCAAATAAATTAAAAGCCATAATGGAACAAAACTCCAAATTGAAAGTTGTTTTTTTTGAATTGTCCTTAAATAAGGATAATCCATGGAAAAATAATGTCAGTTTAAGTATTGATGAAAGCGTTCTTAAAGATGCATTTATCATTCTTGTTGATGATGTAATAAATTCTGGAAAAACGATGCAGTATGCACTGGTAAAATTGTTAAACCATCGAACTAAAGCAATTAAAACAGTTGTTTTGTTTGATCGACAACATCGAAGATTTCCAGTAAAAGCAAGTTTTGTTGGTCTGAGTCTTTCAACTACCCTAAAGGATAGAGTAGAAGTGGAGTTTCATGAAACGGCTTCAAGAGCTTATTTAATATAAACCTATTTTGAAAAACATAACAGAATCAACTTCTAACTATGATAATTTGGACAAAATGTCCACCTTTGATTTGCTTTCTGGAATTAATGCTGAAGATAAAAAAGTAGCAGATGCAGTAGAAGCGATTATTCCAGATATTTCCAATTTTATTGATGCAGCCTTTGAAAAGATGAAAGAAGGCGGGAGGTTGTTTTATATTGGAGCAGGAACTAGTGGAAGACTTGGAATAGTTGATGCTAGTGAGTGTCCACCAACTTTTGGTGTGGACCATGGCATGGTGGTTGGTATTATTGCTGGAGGCGATTCTGCCATAAGAAAAGCAGTTGAATTTGCTGAGGATGATTTTAATCAAGGTTGGAAAGATCTTCAAGAATACCAAATAAAACAAAACGATATTCTTGTTGGTATTGCCGCTTCTGGAAGGACTCCATATGTGATTGGTGCATTAAAAAAAGCAAATGAAAATAAAATGATTACTGCTGGAATTACATGTAATCCAGAAAGTGAAATTTCAAAATGTGCTTTATTTCCAATAATTCCGGTTGTAGGTCCTGAGTTTGTTACAGGTAGCACAAGAATGAAATCAGGTACAGCTCAAAAACTTGTTTTAAATATGATTTCTACTGGACTGATGATTAAGTTAGGAAAGGTTAAAGGAAATAAAATGGTAGATATGCAGCTAAGTAACAATAAATTAGTTGATAGAGGGGTTAAAATGATTATGGCTGAGTTAAACATCGATAAAAACCAAGCAGCTGCATTGCTTGAAAAAAATGGAAGTGTTAGAAAAGCAGTTTTGTATTATAATAAAAAATAATTTTTTTTGTTTTAAGTAACGTATATGTCTATAGTCATTACTCATATTGCTTTTTGTGTTTGAAAAGTTCATTAATTCTCTTTAACTTTATGACCAATAAAGTTTCTTTATATGGAATTATATGCTAGTGTACTACTCATAGCAATGCCGTCTTTTTTGTTTTTAGTTATTGTAGAAAAACTATATGGTTTATGGGTTGATAGTGATAAATCTCCTCTACGTGATACTATTTCTAGTCTTTCATCTGGTATAACTAATGTGGTTAAAGATGTTTTAGGGGTTAGTTTTAGCATACTTTCTTATGAGTTCTTAGTTAATCATCTAGCCTTGATTCAAATTCAAAATACAATCATTGTTTATATAATTGCTTTTATTGCAATAGATTTTTATGGGTATTGGACCCATCGTTTGCAACATAATTATAATGTTTTATGGAATATTCATGTTATTCACCATAGTAGTGAAGAGTATAATTTAGCTTGTGCTCTACGTCAAACTATTTCTTCATTTTTTAACATTTTTACTTTTTTATTAATACCAGCTGCTTTGTTAGGAGTTCCAGCTGAAGTTATTGCTATTGTTTTGCCTTTGCATTTGTTTATGCAGTTTTGGTATCATACACAGCATATCGGTAAACTGGGTTTTTTGGAAAAAATAATTGTTACTCCATCTCACCATCGTGTTCATCACGCTATAAATCAAGAATATTTAGATAAAAACATGAGTCAAATATTTATCTTCTGGGATAAGATTTTTGGAACTTTTCAAGAAGAATTAGACGATGTAAAACCTGTTTATGGCGTTACTCGCCCTGCAAATACATGGAATCCAATAAAAATTAATTTTCAGCACTTGTGGCTACTAATTAAAGATGCTTGGCGTTCACCAAAATTTGGCGATAAAATTCGGATTTGGTTTATGCCTACTGGATGGAGGCCTCAAGATTTTGATAATTCTTATCCGGTTAATAAAATCTCAAATGTCTATGATTTTCAAAAGTATAAAACAATGCCATCTAAAACATTAACTAATTATAGTCTGTTTCAATTTGCTTGTTGTGTGTTTTTTGTTTTTCATCTTTTTTTGTTGATTTCTAATTCCTCGAGCTTTTCTCACTATGATAATTTAATTCTATATGGCCTTTTTATTTTTATTCATATATATTGTTTAACAGATTTGATGGATACAAATAAATATAACTGGTGTTTTGAATTGTTGAAATCACTTTTAGTTCTTTATATTATTTATTCTTTAGATGGATGGTTTGGGTTAGAATATATTTATGTCTATGTGATTGGGTTTTATCAACTTATTTCATTTTTTGCCTCTATATATTTTTCAAAAATGTTTAATAAACTGAAACTTCAATCAATAAAATAATTTAAATATGAAAAAATTGCCATGGTCTTATTTCACAGCATTATTTTTTATTATTTATGTTTTTTTAGTTTTTATTGGAGAACATGATCCAGCTTGGTTCTTAAAGCCATTTTTAATGCCTTTTTTAGCCATTAAATTATTTTTTACGCCATACTTTTCAAATAAAAAATGGTTATTACTTGCTTTAACATTTTCTTGGACTGGAGATGTTCTACTGATGTTTCAAAATCTAGATTCATTTTATTTTATTTACGGATTATTATCCTTTTTGATAGCTCATTTGTGTTATATTTATTTGTTCTCAAAACTTAAGGCATTTTCTAAATTTTCAAAACAATCATGGGTTTTATTGTTTTTTTTAATAGTCTATCTTTTTAGCTTTCTATCTTTTTTGTTTGTTAATGGTGATATGAATGGAATGCACTTTCCAATTGTTATTTATGCTATTGTTTTGACATTAATGCTTTGGTCTGCGGGATGTCTTTATATTAATAAGCCTTTTGCGGGTTTTGATTGGATATTATTTGGAGCGATTTCTTTTGTTATTTCAGATTCATTTCTTGCAATTAATAAATTCTGTGCTTTTCTCGATTTGCAAAACTTGTCATTTTATGTTATTTCAACTTATTTATTTTCACAATTTGCTATTTTGTACGGAGTGATACATGTCCATAGGCATAAATTTTTATAGTTTCATCTAATTACCCCCCTCTTTTTTTGATTAATTGTTCATAAAATAACATAAAATTATGCTTTACCCCCTTAATTTTTGATAGTTTTACAAAAAAAACAGAAAATGGCAACAAAGAGATTGAAAGCGTATCAAGATGTTCTTCATAGAGAACCTAAAAACATTATTTCTAACGATAAACTATCTGATTTATATTGTGAAAATGTTTTTCATAAAGATATCATGCGTGAATATCTGCCTTCAGATACTTTTAAGCAAGTAAACAAAGCAATTGATTTGGGAGATCAGTTAGATCGTAAAATTGCTGATCAAATCGCTTTAGCTATGAAGGATTGGGCAATTGGCAAAAATGCAACACATTATACACATTGGTTCCAACCTTTAACAGGGGCTACGGCTGAAAAGCACGATGCTTTTTTTAATCCGATTGAATCAGGAAAGGCTATTGAAAGATTTGATGGCGATATGCTTGTTCAGCAAGAGCCCGATGCTTCTTCTTTTCCAAATGGGGGTATTAGAAATACATTTGAAGCAAGGGGTTACACTGCATGGGATCCATCGTCTCCGGCTTTTATTATTGGAAAAACACTTTGTATTCCTACTATCTTTATTTCATATACTGGTGAATCTTTGGATTTTAAAATGCCTTTATTAAAAGCATTGCATGCAGTTGATGAAGCAGCTGTATCTGTTTGTAAATTGTTTGACAAAAATGTTAATAAAGTTAATGCTACACTTGGATGGGAGCAAGAATATTTTTTAATTGATCAGGCTTTGTTCAATGCTAGACCAGATTTAATGCTTACTGGTCGTGCTCTTTTTGGTCATGCTCCAGCAAAAGGGCAGCAATTAGATGATCATTATTTTGGTTCTATTCCAGATAGGATATCTGCTTATATGCGTGATTTTGAAAGCGAAGCAATTAAACTAGGAATACCAGTAACGACAAGACATAATGAAGTTGCACCAAATCAATTTGAATGTGCACCAATGTTTGAAGAGTGTAATCTTGCAAACGATCACAATTTATTGCTAATGGATCTTTTGGAGAAAGTTGCTAGGAAACACAATTTTAGAGTTTTGCTTCATGAAAAGCCATTTGCAGGAGTTAATGGTTCAGGAAAACATAATAACTGGTCATTGTCAACCAATACTGGAGTGAATTTATTATCCCCCGGGAAAAATCCAAAATCGAACCTTCAGTTTTTGACTTTCTTTGTTAATACAATTAAAGCAATTCATGATAATGCAGATCTTTTAAGAGCTTGTATTGCTTCTGCTGGAAATGACCATAGATTAGGAGCTAATGAAGCACCTCCGGCAATTATTTCAGTTTTTATAGGCACTCAGTTATCTTCTGCCTTAGATAATCTTGAAAAAAACATTAAAGCCGGCAAAATGACCCCGGAGGATAAAACAGAATTAAAATTGGATATCGGTAAAATTCCTCAAATCTTATTGGATAATACGGATAGAAATAGAACTTCTCCTTTTGCATTTACTGGAAATAAATTTGAATTTAGAGCAGTTGGTTCTGCTTCTAATTGTAGTTCAGCTATGATTGTTTTAAATACAATTATTGCTAAGCAGTTAAAAGAATTCAGAAAAACAGTTGATAGTAGAATGAAAAATGGAGATGGAAAAGATGAAGCAATTTTAAAAGAACTTCAATCGATTATCAAAGCATCTAAAGAAATCCGTTTTGAAGGAAATGGATATGGAGATGAATGGGTAGTTGAAGCAGAAAAAAGAGGGCTTTCTAATTTAAAAGATACTCCAAGAGCTTTGAAAATTTGGGAAGATCCTAAAGTGATTTCATTATTTGAAGAAATTGGAGTATTATCAAAAGTAGAGTTGGGAGCTCGTCAAGAGATTGAATATGAAAATTATATATTGAAAATTCAGATTGAGTCAAGATTAATGTGGGACATTACTCAGAGTTATCTAATACCAGCAGCAATTGAATATCAAAATAAACTAATTACTAATGTACAGGGATTAAAATCTGTATTAGGAGATAAAGCTGGCACAAAGTCTTCTGAAGCTCAAATTGATTTAATTCAATCTATTTCGGATCATCTAAATGCAATGAAAAATGCATCTGACAAAATGCTTGAAGAGCGTAAAAAAGCAAATAAAATCGAAGAAATTGATCAAAAAGCTTTGGCTTATTGTGATAGTGTGAAAGGATGTTTTGATACTATTCGCTATCATGCAGACAAGTTAGAAATGTTAATTGATGATGAAATATGGCCTTTGCCTAAGTTTAGAGAATTGTTATTTACAAGATAGGTTATTATTTAATCGCATCAAATTCCTTCTGATTTTTTAATTTTAATCCATAATGGATTCACCAATTGTTTTTTTTGATGGAGATTGTGGACTTTGTAGCCGAGTAGTTCGTTTTATATATCATAATGAAAAAAGCACAAATATTTTTTTTAGTCCTTTGCAAAGCCAGTATGCTTTAGAGAGGCTTAATGAAAAGAATATAACCCCTGATTTAAATACATTTTATTTTTATTATAACAATAAAATCTATGATAGATCAAGTGCTGCTTTAAAGATTATTCCTTTTTTAAAATGGTATTTTTATTTTCTGTGTGTTTTTTGGATCATCCCTAAATTTATCAGAGATCATTTTTATGATATTATTTCGAAAAATAGATTAAAATTCTATAAAGATGTTTGTGAGTTCTTGCCTGAACTCAATAAAAGAATAATTAAATAAAAATTTGTACATTATAAAGATGTATTAGTTATATTATCTTAATAATCTTAAATATATTTTCAGATGAAGAAACTATTAATTCCAATTTTAGCATTAACTTTTGCAGTTAGCTCTTGCGGAGATGATTTTGATGAAGAAGAGTTTATCAAAGGGCAATATAGTCTGGAGAAAGACAAAAATATTTTATATGAATCAGAAGATGGTAGATTTAAAATTAATTTCTATGGAGAACCGACAAAAAGTTCTAAAGCAATTCCTACAGAAGTTGGGGATGTTGAGATGATAACATTTCTGTATGAGAAGAGCGTTACAGAAGCTTATATGGTTGCGTATAGTGATTACCCTTCCAAATTGATCGAAAATTCTCCAGTTGATGTTCTTTTAGATGGAGCAAAAAATGGTGGAGTTTCAAATTTGGGGATTACAATATTTGAATTTGAAAAAAATCTTAAAATTGCTGGTAATCCAGGCCGTCATTTTAAAGGAAATAATGGTAGTAGCATTTATGTGGAGTGGAAATTATTTTTAACTGGAAATAGACTGTATCAAATAGCTATTCTTAGAGATGGAAGTTATGCCACTCAAGAAAGAACGGATGATTTCTTTGGTTCATTTGAATTAATAAAAGAATAAAATTAAATTTCATTTTAGGGATTTAAAATATTCCAAAGAAAATTCCGGTTCAATAAAATTATAAAATTTAGCAGTTAATCTAATTTTTCTTAGCAGTGGATTTATTTCCTCTCCTGTATCTGAATCTTCTCCCCACATATTATAATCATTTTCATTAATAAATTTCCAAAAATCTGTTCTATTCATAAACATGTTTTCACTTGTTACAGCAATATCTTCATCAAATGAAACAGAGGCATATCCAGTTAGATAGCCATTTTCATTAAAAAAATATCTAGAGACAGTGTCTTTTTTGTAAATGTTATCCATTCTTTTTTTTTCGTCTTTCCAATTTCTAGAATATTTAAGTAAATCGTATTCTGTCCATAAATAAAAAAAAGTGTTTTTTGTTTTAGTTTTCCATTCTTTTTTTTCTTTTTGTTCATAATTATCAAAATGAACGTCTATTAAATGATGGTTGAATTCATGATGAAAAGTGCTTTCCAATTCATAGGCAGATAAATCAAAATTTTCATCTTCACAGGAACATGATAATGTATCAATATATGTTAAAAAAATAACATTTTCTTCATCCATATATAAACCTGAAATTAAATGGCTATATTGTTTTATTTCATCTAAAAGATATATAGTACTTAAGTTTTGAAAAATATTTTTGTTTGGATATTTTGAAATAGCTTTATTCAAAATTTTTACTGCTTCAGAATACTTGTGTTTACTTAAACTTTTAAATTCTATTTGTTCTTTTTGAAAACTTTTTGTACTTCTTTTTGAAAAATCATTTATATCCACTTTTGTTTTTATATCAAATTCATATTCTTTTGCCTGTAAATTGCAAATAAAAACAAAGTAGGAAAAGATAAATAGATGTATTTTCATCATAAATTATTGTTATTTATACGTCTAATATAGCAATCATATTTTTTATGTTATATTATTATGACTATTTTTTTAACAAAACCTGTTTATGATTACCAAAATAATTGTTTTATCAATTTATATTCTCATTCTTTTATTGATTGGCGTGATGGCATCACGAAGAGTAAAAAGCATGAGTGATTTTTATGTTGGTGGCAAAAATATAGGATTCTGGGCTGTTGCTTTTTCTGCTCGAGCTACTGGAGAATCCGGTTGGCTATTGATTGGACTTACAGGTATGGGAGCTCTTGCAGGATTATCTGGCTATTGGGTTGTTGTTGGTGAATTATTAGGTGTTATTATTTCATGGTTTTTTATGGCCAAGCGATTTAAGCAAAAGTCAGACTTGTATGGTTCAATTACGATTCCTGATTACTTACAAAGTCATTTTAAATCAAATACCAATACATTAAGAATAATTTCGGCATCTGTTTTAGCTGTTTTTGTTGTTATATATGTCAGTTCTCAAATTGATGCAACAGGAATTGCTTTTGAATCTTTACTGGGTGTTAATTACTTTTTAGGAGCA
>Ga0163108_10000021_pt1 | contig 100606 bp, 79 predicted proteins | sample Fk1155metaG_FD_109644 | JGI IMG/M metagenome (GOLD analysis project Ga0163108, IMG submission 109644) | Marine microbial communities from the Central Pacific Ocean - Fk160115 155m metaG | ecosystem: Environmental > Aquatic > Marine > Oceanic > Photic zone | place: The Central Pacific Ocean...
ATTAAATCCGATTGGTGGTTTTTGTTTTTAGGCTTTTTATCCATAGGTGTTTATTTTGTCTCAAAAGATTCTCTTATCACGACTTTGTTTGCTATTACTGCAGACTTTTTATTAGGGATTCCAACTTTACAAAAGGCATTTAAATTTCCAAGTCTAGAAAAATCAAAAGCATGGGCATTTGGTGCGTTTTCTTCTGTTCTTGCAATCTCAATATGTTTTGGAGATCCAATTGTTTATTGGTTGTTTCCAATTTATTTGCTTTTGTATAATTTGACGATGATAATTTTATCCAATAGAAAGGAATCTATTCAAAGCTAATTTCATCTATAAAAACCCAACTTTTGTTTCCTGCACCCAAATGCCAATCAGGACATAATCCAGGATTTTTTATTGAAAACCGAAATTTTTCCACTCCTTTATATGAAAATGGCAAAGAGAAAGTAATTTTCTCTTGTTTGTCATCTCTTTTTAATGGGTTTTCAATTATGAATGATTTTGGAACGGAGATATATTTGCGATTATTGGATATTTCAACCTCTTCTCCACCAATCTTTATTTCTCTAGGTTTAAAAATCCAAGATCGTTGATCGACAAAAAATGAAAAGTTAATTTTTTCGATATTTTTGGGTTCTTCAAAAGTAATGATTCCCTCAATGTCTTTTCCATAATAACCTTGCCAGTCTCCTGTTCTAAAATCGTTTCCGCCTTCTATTTTATCAATTAGGGCATCTTTTCCAGAGGCAGTATATTGAGAAGAGTATTCACTATGAAGCTCGAGCGTAATGCTTTTGTCTCTTTTTATAAAATCACTTTCAACGCTTTGACCGATTAAAATAGAATCATTTCCATAATTTTCAAGCCCTTTACTTGAATTTCGAACACTTCGGATTTTAATGTTGCTCGTCTGTTTTATCGTAAAAGGATTTTTGTAGACTTTAAATTTTTCATTGTTTATAGAATACTCAATATCACAACTTTTATTTTTTTGCATTTTCAATACCCCCATTTCTATTCTTAAGGAATCTTCAAAAACCCTGTCTTCAGTTCTTATAAATGGAATAGGAGAGAAGTCCATTGGAAATTCTTCTTGAATGCTTGATTTAAAAGATTTGTTGGGCTCTTTTCCCATTTGGATGACCAATTCTCCACCGTTTATAATATCCTGATGCTTAATTTGCAAATGAGTTAAAGCTTTTCCATTAAGAAAAACAGATTGGATATAAGGATGATCTTTATGATTGTTTTTGGTAATAAATTCAAAGGTTTTTCCATTTTCTAAATGAACGCTTGCTTTGTCAAATAATGGCCGACCAATTTCATAAACTGGGTTTCCAGGGGCTATTTGGTAAATTCCAAGGCTGCTTAGAACATACCAAGATGACATTTGTCCACAATCTTCATTTCCGGAAAGCCCATCTGGTTTGTTGTGGTATAAATCTGTTAGGATTTTGTCCACATAATACTGCGATTTATATTGTGAATTGGTATAATTGTAAAGGTATGCCATGTGATGAGAGGGCTCATTTCCATGTGCATATTGGCCAATTAACCCAGTAATATCCGCCTGTTGTCTTCCAGATACTTTTTGAGTGGTTGTAAAAAGACTGTCAAGCCAATTTTCAAATTCTTCTTTTCCTCCAATCATTTCACATAAAGTATTCACTGCATGTGGAGCATATAAAGAGTATTGCCAAGAGTTTGCTTCGGTGTAATTAAAATTTACCTCTGCAGGATCAAAAGGGGAGTGCCACTGCGCGCCCCTTCTGGCTCTCATAAATTTGCTTTTTGGATCAAATAAATTGCAAAAGTGATAACTTGTTGTTGAGTAACTCCTATAAATATCGTCTCGATTCATGCTCTTTGCCATTTGAGCAATACAGAAATCATCATATGCGTATTCAAGTGTTTTTGATACAGATTCCGATTCCTCATCAGAGCTTATAAATCCATTTCTAAAGGATTTTTTACCATACTCATCAAATTTAGATGTAGCGATCATTGCACTTAATAAATCATCTGCATTATAATCTCTTATTCCTTTTGTATATGCATCTGCAATAACAGAAACGCTGTGATAACCAATCATGCATTCTGTTTCGTTTCCGGCAAGTTCCCAAACAGGAAGGTCACCTCCTTGCTTGTATTGTCTTAAAAAGGTTTTGATAAACTCATTGGTTTTTTCTTGTTGAACTAAGGTAAATAGAGGGTGTGTTGCACGATAGGTATCCCACAATGAAAAAACAGTATAATTTTTATCGTTTTTATTTTCCAAAACATGAACTTTATTATCTCTTCCCCTGTATCTATAGTCAACGTCCGAAAATATATTTGGGGCTAAAAAACTATGGTAAAGTGCAGTGTAAAAAATAGTGAGTTGCTCTTTATTTGAGCTTTCAATTTTGATTTTATTTAATTCTTTGTTCCAATCTTTAACGGTATTTGCTCTAACGGTATTGATGTTCCAGTGGGGTATTTCGCTTTCAAGGTTTTGTTTAGCTCCTTGTTCATCCACCGAAGAAATTCCAATTTTTAATTTAATTAGTGACGATTCTTTTGGGAATTCAAGTAGTAATTTGTTCTTCCCGTTTTTAGTGATTTTTTTAGCATTAAGATATGGCTCAGAAAGGGATAAATAGAAGTAAAAGTGCTGATTTGTTGCCCAAGATTCCGATATTCTTTTTCCCTGAAGAGTTTGTTTATCAATAATATCTATTTGGGATGACAGAACCTTATCGCGGTGGTCTAAATCTATTAATATGTATTTCTTTTCATTTTTATTTAAGAATTTGTATTCATGAAATCCAGCTCTTTTGCTAACGCTCAATTTCACTTGAATATCATTCTCGCCAAGCATTACCTCATAAAATCCGGGGCTTGCGTTTTCATTTACATGTGAGAACACCGATCCGTATCCATCTGGGCTTTCGTATATTGGGGTAGTTTTGGGAGTTCCTGTTTGAGGAACAATAAGCAAGTCGCAATAATCGGCAACCCCTGTTCCGCTAAGATGCGTATGGCTAAATCCATAAATAATACTATCGCTATAATGATATCCCGAACAGCCATCCCAACCATCGTGTCTGGTATCTGGACTTAACTGAATCATTCCAAAAGGAGCTGTTGCTCCTGGATAGGTGTGGCCATGACCTCCAGTTCCTATAAATGGATTTACATAAATACTTGGGGAATAATTATTTCTTGATGATTTTTTTTGAATTTTCTTTTGGGCAATGTCTGAATTATTTTGAATTGTCTTAATTCCATTATTTTGAGCTACAAAAAGAGAGGTCATAAAAAAGAAAACAGAAAAAAATATAAATCTATAAATCATAAACACTGATTTGGGTTTAAAAATAACCTATTTTACCTTCTTAATTATTATTTTAAACTTCTATCTTTGTTAATATATATCTGTTTTGATAAACAATCATAATTAATGAAAACAAATGTAAAGTCTTCAGAAAGGAACAAAAAGCCCAAATGGCTTCGAGTGAAACTTCCTACAGGAGAGAGTTATAAAAATGTCAGGTCATTAGTTGATGAACATAAACTTCATACTATTTGTGAAAGTGGTAGTTGTCCTAATATGGGAGAATGTTGGGGCGCAGGTACAGCTACATTTATGATTTTAGGAAATGTTTGTACTAGATCATGTGGTTTTTGTGCTGTTAAAACTGGTAGACCAGACGATGTTGATGTTTTTGAACCAGGAAGAGTAGCTAGAAGTGTAAAGCTTATGGAGGTTAAACATGCGGTCTTAACTTCAGTTGATCGCGATGATTTGAAAGATGGAGGTGCTTCAATATGGGTTAGTACAGTTAAGGCTATCAGAAAACAAAGTCCAATGACAACAATGGAAACCTTAATTCCAGATTTTGCTGGTAAATGGGAAAACTTGCAACAAATCATTGATGTAGCTCCAGAAATTGTATCGCATAATCTTGAAACTGTTCGGAGATTAACAAAAGAAGTTAGGGTTCAAGCAAAATATGATAGGAGTTTAGAGGTCTTGTTTCGACTTAAAAAAGGCGGAATGAAAACAAAATCTGGAATTATGCTTGGAATTGGAGAAACAGAGCAGGAAGTTTTAGAGACTATGGAAGATTTAATTTCTGTTGGTACAGATATCCTAACTTTAGGACAATATTTACAACCGACTCTTAATCATCTTCCTGTAAAAGAGTTTGTTACTCCAAATCAATTTGATTTTTATAAAACAAAAGGATTAGAAATGGGGTTTAGGTTTGTGGAAAGTGGTCCATTGGTCAGATCTTCGTATCATGCTGAAAAGCACTTGTTTTGATTTACGGCTTCTTTTTTTATTTGTTTTTTACCCTAAAAAAAATTAATTATTTGGTTTTATTTTCGTAATTTGGCGAACTGATTTGAATATTAATATTTATCATAATATATGAAAAAGAAAGTTTTATTTATTTCCTCTACTATTCTTACTGGTATTGGTCTATGTTATTTTTTATCAACTACATTCATTAATAATGACAAGGCATTATATAAGAGTAAAGAATTGAGTTCTTTTCAAAAGAAATCTGCTAATGAGGCTCAACAATGGTTAAAGGCCAGATATATCGATGTTACTACAGGACAGCCTGTTACACAGTCTGTATTGGATGAAATTCAAAAACAGATTAGTCTTTTGCCTAAAAATAAATCTATTGCATTTATAGAACAAGGGCCTGATAATATTGGTGGTAGAACCAGAGCAATTCAGGTAGATAGAAATGATGAAAATAGAGTTTGGGCTGGTGGAGTTTCTGGAGGTTTGTTTGTTTCTTTAAATGGAGGAAACACATGGAGTCGAGTGGATGAATATATGAATGCTGGCGCAGCTCCTTTTATCTCTAGCATGACTCAAACCACTGATGGAACTTTGTATGTAGCAACTGGTTCAAATCAAGAAGGATGGAGCGGAAATGGTGTATGGTACACTACAGATTTAGGACTTACCTGGACAAAAATTACAGGAACAACTAGTTGTACTGAAATAGAAAGCTCTGATGCTGATGATTATGCTTGGATGGCCACAACTAGTGGTTTGAAAAAATGGAAACTTGGAGATGTTAGCCTTACATCCGTATCTATAGGTGCTTCAGGAGGATGTAACACCATGAAAATCGCTAAAGATGGACAACTTATTGTTGTTGGAATAGGGTCTAATAAAACTTATGTTTCTACAGATGGAGGCGCATCATTTACATCTAAATTTGGTTCTGCATCTAGTAATCTTGTTCCTACTGGAGCTTCAAGGATTGAATATGCAATTTCTTCAACGCAAAACAATAGCGGGAATTATTCGATATATGCTGTACGTACAAATTCTAATTTGCTTAGTATGCATGTTTCTCATGATAATGGAGGTGCATGGACACAATTTGTTGGTGCTTCAGGACCGCCAAATGAATTTGATATCTATAGAGATCAAGGAACCTATAATTCTATTGTGTCTGTAATGCCAAATAACCCAGAAGAAATTGTAATTGGTGGTATCGATATTTGGAAATGGACACAGACTGTTAGTAATCCTCCTTCAGGTGGATTTGAAAAAATCAGCCAATGGTTTGTGAATCCTAGTTCATCAATTTATGTGCATGCGGATAACCATGAAATGGAATGGGATTCAAATGAAAGATTATATGTTGGTAACGATGGTGGTGTAGGAATTACAAATGATTATGGATTGAATTGGTATCCAGCAAATAGAGGTTATAATGTGACCCAATTTTATGGGATTGCTTTTGATAGAAGGGGAAGTGTGATGGGAGGAGCCCAAGATAATGGAACCTTGTATAACGATCATTCCTTATCAACTTACCAAGAATTTAGAGAAGTTGGAGGAGGTGATGGATTTGAATGTGAAATTTCATTTTTTAATCCAAGCGTAATGTTTTCTTCTGTTTATTATACTTCTATTAATAGATCTGGAGATGGAGGTCAAACATTTACTTCCTTTGATCCTCAACTTCCTGGTACTTATGATCCTCCTGGAACCGAAGGTAGCTCGTATCATCCTTTCCATACAGAGTTTGTATTGGCAGAGAATTATGATCTGAATTCACAAGATTCGGTAATTTTCATTCCATCCTCAAATTACTTGGCTAATGACACTATAATGATCCCAAGTGCTGCATCAGGTGACTCTATCGTTTATGTTGCAACGAATAATTTGTATTTTGATGATACTTTATATTATGATCCCTCACTAACTAATTTGGGGGTTAATTATGGAATTAATACTATGACAAATGAAACGGTTGCAATGGGTACTGATACTGTAATTTACAATGTAGCATGGGATACTCTTAGTGTGCAAGATCCATTCCAGTCATGGTTCTTAGTTTATGTTAATGCTAATGGTGGTGAACTTTGGGGAACCAGAAATGCAACAAGACTTTCAGTTTCTAGTCCAAATTGGGTTAGAGTGGCAAAAAATATTGGCGGTTCTGGTTGGTCAAGTGTAGACATTGAATTTTCTAGAGATCTTAATCATTGTTATGTTAGTGCTGGATCTGGTGTTTGGAGAATAGATAGTTTAGGTAGTGTTTATACTAGTGATCCTGACTTTTTGACCAAGGTGAACTTTGATCAGCAAGGATCTGTCCCTAGCGCTACTTCTGCAACTAAAATAACTAATACAGGTTATGAAGGAATTGCTGTAAATCCAAATGATGAAAATGACATAGTATTATTCTCTGGATTTAGCGGCTCAAATAAACGTTCAACGAATGCAACTTCTGCCACACCTACCTTTTCTTCTCTTTCGTCCATTACATCGCCTAGTGTTGCCTGTTATGATGGTATAATTGATAGAGATGATGCAAATATTATAGTTGTAGGAACATCAAGTGGTGTATTTGTAACTGAAGACGGAGGTTCAACATGGGAGAATTCATCGGCTGGTTTTGAAGGAACACCTGTTTTTGAGGTTCGTCAATCATGGAGAACATGGGAAGAAGGGAATACTAGACCAGGTGAGATTTATATAGGTTCGTTTGGTCGTGGTATCTGGAGTTCAGATGCATATCTTGGAACCGAAGAACAAGCGATTGTTGCAGAAGATTTAGATTTAGCTTTGATTCTTTATCCCAATCCTGCAAAATCAGTTTCAATTTTGAATTATTCACTTAAAAAACGTTCCAATGTGGATGTTAGAATATATAATTTAAATGGACGTTTAGTAAAAACAATTAAACAAAACACTAAAAACCCAGGCAATCACTCTGTTGAGATTGATACTGAGTCAATGTTAAATGGAACTTATATTGTTCAGGTCAACACTGTTTATAATACTCAATCAGTGAAGCTTTTAAAATATTAATAAAGTATATATCAAAATAAAAAAAGCTGCAATTGCAGCTTTTTTTATGAATTATGTTTTATGTTTAACCTAAGGTTTTATGTTTAACCTAAGTAATATCTAAGCATTTTATTTTTTGCAGTTGATTTTAATCGTCTTATTGCTTTTTCCTTAATCTGTCTAACACGTTCTCTGGTTAATTCAAATCGAATTCCAATTTCATCTAGAGTGTGAGATCGATACTCTCCTAAGCCATAAAATAACTTTAGAATGTCTCCTTCTCTTTGAGTTAAGGTGTTTAAAGACCTTTCTATATCTTTTTTTAAACTCTCATTGATAAGCTTATTCTCAGGGCCAGGCAAATCATTTCCTTGAAGAACTTCATACATATTTGAGGATGATTGATCATTATCAATTAATGGCGCATCCATAGAAAGATGTCGGCCATTGCTTGATAATGCCTGTTTTACCTCTTGAATTGAACAGTCTAAAAAATCTGCTAATTCACTTGTAGATGGAGGTCTTTCATGCCTTTGTTCTAATTCAGAAAAAGCTTTGTTTATTTTACTTATTGAACCTATTTTATTTAGTGGTAGTCTTACAATTCTAGCTTGTTCTGCTAGAGCCTGAAGAATGGATTGTCTAATCCACCATACAGCATAAGAAATAAATTTAAACCCACGAGTTTCATCAAACCTTTCAGCAGCCTTTATAAGACCTAAGTTTCCTTCATTGATTAAATCGGGTAAAGATAGACCCTGGTTTTGATATTGTTTAGAGACAGATACTACAAATCGCAAATTCGCTTTTGTTAATTTTTCTAAAGCAAATGTGTCTCCTTGTTTAATTTTTTTTGCTAACTCTACTTCTTCATCAGCTGAAATTAACTCTACTCTTCCTATTTCTTGTAGATATTTATCTAATGAAGCGGTTTCTCGATTTGTTACTTGTTTGGCTATTTTTAGTTGACGCATGATATAGAGTTTATAGTGATAGGTGTATATTATAAAGACGTATTAAGACAAAATAAGTTTGCTTTATGTTACATTAAATTATTATTAACCTAGTTTCAATTAACTTTTTGTGCTTTTTGATGAGTATTTACTTGTTTTATACTAAAAAGTTACCATGAAATGAAAATTGAGCATTTTTAAATGAATTTATACTTACTTTTGTTTTTTATATTTTTCCTATGGTTTCAGATGAATTAAAAGAGACAGTAAGAACGATTTTTTCAGCTTATCTTGAGCAAAACGGACATCGTAAAACTCCAGAAAGATTTGCGATTCTTTCTGAAATATATGATTATTCCGGTCATTTTGATGTGGAAACTCTTTATGTGAAAATGAAAAGTCATAATTACAGGGTTTCTAGAGCAACTTTATACAATACAATTGATTTGTTATTAGCTTGTAATTTGATTCGAAAACATCAGTTTGGAAACAATATTTCTGAATTTGAAAAATCTCATGGATCAAAGCAACATGATCATTTAATTTTAACCGATACTAGTGAAGTTATTGAATTTTGTGACCCGAGGATTCAACAAATCAAACTTACGATTGAAGAATTATTTAATGTTGAAATTCAACACCACTCATTGTTTTTTTATGGAAAAAAAACAAACAAAATAATCGAATGAGTTTTAATTATAAAATAGAAATAATTTCTAAACTAAATGTTATTGAGTTAAGAGGGAAGTTGCTTTCTGATCTTGATATTGAGGTATTAAAAAAAGAAGTTGAAAATTTTGATAACCATAAAGTGATAGTTGATTTATCTGATTTATCTCATTTAAATTCAACTGGAATTGCCTTTTTAATTAGTTTGTTAACCAAGTCTAGAACTTGCAATGGAGATACGGTCTTAGTTAATCCGAATAAGGATATTGTTCGTATCATAGAGATTTCTCGATTAAATCAGATTTTTTCAATCTATGATTCTTTAGATGAAGGAATTAATCATTATAAGTAGAATATAATATGAATGTAGATGTATTGTTAGGTCTCCAATGGGGAGATGAAGGAAAGGGGAAGATAGTAGATGTATTAACTCCAAAATATAAATATATAGGTAGATTTCAAGGTGGCCCAAATGCTGGTCACACCTTAGAATTTGACAATAAGAAATTTGTTTTACATACTATTCCGTCTGGAATTTTTAGGGATGGTGCTTTAAATATTATTGGAAATGGAGTAGTAATTGATCCAGTTATCCTTAAAGAAGAGATTGTTAATTTGGAGGCAGTAGGTGTACCTGTAATTGATCGTTTAATTTTTTCAAAAAAAGCACATTTGATACTTCCTACACATCGTTTAATTGATCAGGCTTCTGAACTTTCAAAAGGAAAAAATAAAATTGGATCAACCCTTAAAGGAATTGGCCCGACTTATATGGATAAAACCGGCAGAAATGGTCTTCGATTTGGCGACATCCATGAAGTAGATTTTAAAAATAAATACACTACATTGGTTCAAAAGCATAAACGTATTTTAAAAAATTATCCTGATTTTGAATATTCATTGGATAACCTTGATAAGACTTGGTTTGATAGCGTTGAATTTTTGAGAAAATATAAAGTTGTGGATAGTGAATATTATTTAAATGATATTTTAAATTCAGGTCATTCTGTTTTAGCAGAAGGAGCACAAGGCACAATGCTTGATATTGATTTTGGAACTTACCCTTTTGTTACTTCTTCAAATACAGTTACGGCTGGAACATGTACTGGATTGGGAGTTTCACCGCGTAAAATTGACAGTGTAATAGGTATATTTAAAGCATATTGTACACGTGTTGGAAGTGGTCCTTTTCCAACAGAGTTAACCGATGATATTGGAGAGCAAATGAGAGTAGAGGGTAGGGAGTTTGGGTCAACAACAGGGCGATCAAGAAGGTGTGGTTGGCTTGATATTCCTCAACTTAAATATGCGATTATGATAAATGGCGTAACTGAGTTATGCATGATGAAAGCAGATGTTTTGTCGATATTTAAATCTATTAAGGTTTGCACCCATTACAAAATTGACGGAAAAATAACGGATAAATTTCCATTTTCAAGTGCAAATAAATCAATAGAACCAATTTATAAAGAATTAAAAGGTTGGTCTAAAGACCTAACTAAACTTAAGTCTTACCACGATTCACCAAAAGAATTAAAGGAATATGTTGATTATTTGAAACAAGAATTGAATGTTCCAATTAAAATTGTATCCGTTGGTCCAGATCGAATACAGACTTTAATTTGTGAAAATTGATAACTACCCCCAAATACACATTTTTATTTCTTTTCCTTTATTTATTTTTAAATGCTACTAATTTAACTGCTCAAGAGGATATAGTAGAGCTGCTACCTAGCGCGGATAAATTATTTTATAATGAGCAAACAAAAATACACGTTTTAACTGGTGGAGTTAGATTCTTGTATCAAAACAATCCATTTTATTGTGATTCAGCCTTATATAACAAAGAGGATAAATGGTTTAGGGCATATGGTAATGTACATTGTATTTATAAAAAGGAAATTAATATTTTTTCTGACTCCTTATATTATGTTCAAAAAAAAGACCTCGCAAAATTATGGGGAAACGTTAAAATTAGAGACCATGAATATAAGATTTCTTCAGACAGCATGGATTATGACTTTAAAAGAAAATGTGCAATATATTCTAACAATGGATTTGTAGAAAGTATAACCTCCAATGAATCCATAAAAAGTGTTCATGGCTATATTTATCCAGATAGCAAAAATTTTTATTTTAAAGGGGATGTCGAATATGTTAAAAATAACATGAAAATGAATTCGGACACCTTGCGATTTTCATATAGTACTCAAACGGCTCATTTTTTTGGGTCTACTAAAATTCAATATAATAATGCAAAAATGTTTTGCAAAAAAGGATGGTATAATGTAAAAAAAGATGAAGGGATTTTAAAAGATAGTGCTCTTGTAATAAAAGGTGGTCAGAAAATACTTGGAGATAGCATTTCCTATAATGGCATGGATAGTATAACCATAGCTTATGGGAATGTAGTTGCTACTGATTCAAGTTCAAATATGTGTTTTAATTCTGATAAAGCACTTTATAATGAAAAGCTTAGTTCTACTTCTCTTACTGGCAATGTCTGTGCTTTGAAAGTAAGGAAAAGAGATACTTTAATTATTCAATCTGATACCATTATTAACTTTTCCGATACGGTAAATAAAAAAGAATATACTAAAGCCTATAGAAGAGTGGAGTTTGTTAGTAAAGATTTGGATGGTAAATGCGATAGCATGTATATTGATTCAAATATTTTGAATTTATTTTATAATCCCATTTTATGGTCCAAGAATGGGGAAATTAAAGGGAAGAACATCAATGTGTTTTATCTTGATTCAATTATAGATAGCATTTTGATAAAAGAAGATGCGTCAATTTTATTTGAATTAGATTCTGGAAATTATTACAACCAGCTTTCTGGTAGACAAATAGTATCAAAATTTAATGCAAAAAATGAACTGACAAAATCATATGTATCTGGAAATGCCTGGACCATTTTTTATCCTGAAGAAGAAGAGAAAACGGATACCAGTATCGTTATTAAGAGAATGGGACTTAATCGTCTCTATTCAAGTGATATTCGAGTTGATCTTGATAGTGGTAAAGTAGTTGGTGTTAGTTATATAGATAATCCAGATGGTATTTTTTATCCAATGGATAAAATAAAATCAAAAGAAAAGTTTATTAATGGTTTTTCTTGGAATCCTGCTTTAAGACCTAAAAAGATGTTTTGTTTATTCCCTGAATAAGAACTCTGGAAAATTGATTAAATAAAGCTTTTCTTTGCTTCTGCTAAAGGCGGTGTATAACCATCTTGCAAAATCTTTATCCATTCTGTCTTTGGTGATATATCCAAGATCTATATATACATGTTTCCATTGCCCCCCTTGAGACTTGTGACATGTGATTGCATAAGCAAACTTAACTTGTAAAGCATTATAGTAGGCATTTGATGTAACTGCATTTATACGATCTTTTTTATTTGACATATAAGCAAAGTCATTTTCAACCTCAATAAATAAATTGTTTTGAAACTCAGGGTTTAATTGTGCGCTTTCAATATTAAATGAGTCTTTGAATAAAAGAACTTCTCTTTCTTTTTCAGATGCTTTAATTCTGACTCTTAAAAATGTGGTATTATATATATTTTCTTCTTTGATGAATTTTGTGACTTCAAAAATTTCTCCATTCGCTAAAAAATCATTTTTATCTTCCTCAGTCCAGTAGTAATTGTTTTTGATGACCATTATTAAATCTCCTTTTTCGATTGTTTGCTCTCTCCAGAAAATTCTGTTTCTTAAATGGCTATTATAATTATTAGCTCTCTTATTTGATCGTGTGATGATTATTGTTTCCTCTTCACCTACTTTGTCATATGAACTTTGTAAGTTATCTTGCAAATCCATTCCATTAACACGAATAACATCTTCAAAACTTGTAGATTTTAATGATTGAAAAATATGATTGTTTCTAATATTTGTAGCGTTATATAAAATCCCTGAATTTTTGTGTTGTCTTACAATTTCATTTAAATGAAAATGATAAATTGAAAGTGGATTGAATTGACTTTTTAAATATGTTTTGTCTAATGCAGGAGAAAAACTAGATCCAACTGGAGGTAATTGTCCACTATCTCCTATAAATATTAGTTGGCAGTTTTTTCCATTGTAAACATAATTGATTATATCATGGAGTAATTTATTTTTGGGAATCATTGAGCTTTCATCAATAACAAATAAAGTGTTTTCATGTTTATTTGGAGCTAAATTCACTTTATAGGAACCATCTGTTTTTTTTGTATGAAAATATATTTTTCGATGAATAGTTGAGGATTCTAAATTAGCAAAAAGAGACAGCACTTTAGATGCTCTACCTGTTGGAGCTAATAAACATGCCTTAAGCTTCAAATCTTTTAAGCTTTTAATAAGAGCTCCAAAAAAGGATGATTTTCCTGTTCCAGCATACCCAGTCACAATTAAAAGAGGTCTAGATGTATGAGTAGTCATGAATTTGATAAGCACGTTCATTAATGCTTCTTGGTCACTTGTTAAACGATGTTTAAAATGATTTTTTATTAATTCATCAAAATCTTTAACACAGTTTTTTTTTAAAATCATAACTAGGTTAGAAATAATATTGAAAAGTATTATTTGAGTTTAAATGAAAAATTGTAGTTTTGTTAGGTATCTACTAATACTTAATTATGTCAAATTTAGAGGTTTTTTTAAAGAAGTTATCTGTTCCGTTTATCTTTTTTCTACTTTCAATATTTATCTTTTATATAGGTGTTGGTACAGAACAGGATTCTTATTTTTATATTGGTGCATTTTTAATGCTTTCAGCTTCCATCTTAACTGCTGCATTTAGCTATGGAATTTTAAATAAAACGATTTTAACTGTTTTTGCCGGAATTGCTGGTATTGGGGCGGTTTTTGCAATTTATTTTATTGGAAAAGGAGTTGATAACACCTATGCCAATCAAAAGATTTATTTGAAATGCAAATCTCAGGCAATCTTAAATCTTAATGACATAAGAATGGTGCAGTCTGAATTATACAAGAAAAAACGCAGAGAATGTAAAGAGAAATATAAAAATGAAGGGGATAGTATTCTTCAGCTCCGACTTAATGAAGTTACATACTCCGATGATTGGAAGGAATTAATGCTTTTTTTAAAAAAGGGGAAGGTTGTTTCTGTTAAAGCAATCGGATCGGTTCCCGAAAGAGTAATTGACTCAATTGGAAATATTTTGATTTATGGTTATGATGAAAACGGGAATGAATTTCCAAGAGACAATAATATGACAGAAAATGAAGCTTGGTTGTTGACAAAAACTCATGACACAAATTACAGACATCTTTTTGTGTATAAAAAAGAAGATAAATTCAAAGATTTTGTATTGCCTTCAGATTTAGTTGAATTTAAAAGAGATTCCAATAAGGTGTCATTAATGAAATCAAGGTTTACAGAAAATAAATCCAATATTCTTAAAAGAGAAAAACAGGGGTATTTTCAATTTAACCCGGATTCACTTAAGTATATTCCTTATAATGGAGCAACAAACAAATGGAAATTCAAACTTGACAAAGCTAAAAATGAATTAAAAATAATTGGGACCATTCCTTATGGAGATTTTTGGAAAGGAAAAACACAGGAAGAGTTGTTTTTACTGATGAAAACAAAAACGGATAATAGGGATCAAGAAGAAGTTGTTCTTTCTTGGGAGGATGAATAAAAACCTATGCGCATACTAGCAGTTCAAATATCTGAATATAATGCAAGATTGAATTATATTGAGTCCTCTAACCGTATAAATCAATGGGATTTAGCGTTTAATGATAAACTTGATTATAGGTACAAGGAATATTTGAATGATTATTTTCTAAGTGAAGGTTTGTTTAAACTTGAGGTAGATGAATGTGTTGTTTCATGGTTTACTCCAAAATCAACCCTTGTTCCTTCTGGATTATTTGTAGAGTCAAATGCAAATGAAATATTTAAAACCAGCTTTGGTGATGACTTTATTAAATCTAATGTAGACTTTAACAGAGTAGCAAATTTGAATATTGTAAATATTTTTAATACTCCACTTTGGCTTAAATCTTTTTTTGTTTTGAAGTATCCTTCTGCAGTTATTCAACATGAAGGAACTCACGTGCTTAGATATCTTTCTCAGCTTGTAAAAAGCAATTCATCAATACGTGCAATTTTGAGCATTCAAAATGATTATTTTGTATTAATAATTTTTGATAATTCCGATTTGAAAGCTTATTTAATTAATAGTTTTGAACATCAAGATGATATAGTTTATCATTATGGAAATGCCTTTAAGCAATTAAATATTATGGATCTTAAAGGAGAATTGTATATATTATCTGGATCAAAAATAACAGATGAAATTGCAACAAAAGTGGAAAAAACTCTTCTTGACTTGAAGCTTACTCCAAATATGCATATATCTACAGATTCATTAATAATTGATAAAGCACTTGCTCTTTGCGTATAGTTGGAGGTTATTTAAAAGGAAGAAGGTTGAAGGTTCCAAAAAATTTTCATTCAAGGCCAACAACTGATTTTGCTAAAGAAGGGTTGTTTAATGTACTTGAAAACAACTATAACATTGAAGATAAAAAAATATTAGACCTTTGCTCTGGTACGGGTAATATTGCGTTTGAATTCATTTCTAGAGGCTCAAACACTGTAACATGTGTAGATTCGAGTTTTAATAGCATAAGATTTATTAAAAAAAATGCAAGTGAATTGAATATTATTGATTTTTTATATTTGGTAAAATCAGATATTATTAAATTTATCAATAGAAATGAAATTTCTTACGATTTTGTTTTCGCTGATCCTCCATATGTTTTTGATAAATATGAACAATTAATCGAATTGGTTCTTAACCATGATAGTATCCTGAATTCTCATGGGGTATTTATTTTAGAGCATGGAAGAGATCATGATTTTGCAAATTGTCCTTATTTTTCTTTTATTAGAAAGTATGGAAATGTTAATTTTAGTTTTTTCATTAAATAATTGTTTATGACAAAATGTTTTTTCCCTGGTTCTTTTGATCCTTTTACTAAAGGTCATGAATCGATAGTTTATAAAGCGTTAGAAATATTTGATCAAGTTGTTGTAGGGATTGGAGTGAATTCTCAAAAAAACTATTTATTTTCTCTTGAAAAAAGAACAAATCACATTAGAAGTTTATTTAAGAATAGGGTAACTGTTGTTTCTTATGATGGCTTAACGATTCATGCCTGCCAAAATAATAATTGCACGCATATTATCAGGGGACTTAGAGACTCTAAAGACTTTGAGTATGAAAAAACAATTGCTTTTATGAATAAAGACTTGTCCAATTTGGAAACATTGTTTTTTATTGCAGATAAGGAGTTTTCAAATTTAACATCTTCCATTTTAAGAGAATTGTATAATAATGGAGCAGATATTTCGGATTATGTAACAAATTTGAATAAATTGAATTAAACTTGGTATAATTTATGCTTTTTAGCTTTAATAAATGAGATATTTAATTTGCTTCTTTTTTTTCTTTATAGTTTCTTTTGGTTTTGCGCAATTAAATGAGGATTCTATTTTAATTCGTGGTATAGCAAAATATTATAAAAATCACCCCATTCAATTATATAAAATAGATGATTACATCTCTAAAAACGAGGTGCTCTTAGCGCAGTCAAAGGTAGATTCAAACGGGATTTTTCAATTTAAAATATCGAATATATCGACTCAGAAATTAGTTGTTAGGAGTCGGAGAAACTGGGCTTATATGTATATTCAGCCAAATGCAGAATATTATTTTGAAATGCCTGAAAAAAATCAATTTGAACCAAAACATGCATATGGAAACGAAATAGAATTAATTTTTTATAACCTAGACTCTTTAGATATTAATTATAAAATTTTATCATTTCAAAATTTTCTGGATAATAAACTTTCAAGTTTTTATTATTCTAAAAAAAATAACCCCCAAAAATTTAGAGCACAATTTGTGAAAATGCTTGATACCATAAATCATATTTATAAGCCAGATTCTACTATTTTTTTAAGACGTTATATAAAATATACAATAGCAGAACTTGAGGTTGTACAAAACTTAAGATCACGAGAGGCTAGTTATTTTAAATATTTCCATAATAATTCTGTTTATTATAACAACGATGCCTACATGGCATATTTCAATGTTTTTTACGATTATCTTCACAATTCTATTTCAAATAATTCTCAAACTAAAATTTTTAATGCTATTAAAAGGGCAAGTCCAACCTTAATTATGAATATTTTACTAAAAGAGTCTTTTGTAAGAAACCTTGATTTAAGAGAATTAGCCATGATTAAAATGATGGGCGATTGTTATTATAATCCTGAGTATTCAAAACAAAATGTTATTTCGATACTGGATAGTGTTAGCAAAAGATCTCGGAATAAAATGAATCGAAAGGTGGCGTTAAATTTAATAGATAAATTAATTACATTATATCCAGGACAATTTGCTCCCGAATTTGATTTAATTAATGCTCAAGGGGATAGTGTAAATTTAAATAAATATCATGGAAAATTTGTTTATTTTCATTTTTTCAATCCAAATGAATCCCAGTCGATATCTGAATTAGAAGCAATGTCAAAATTACATACTGATTATGGCAACTTAATTACATTTGTTACACTGTATCCAAAAAGTAATCAAGAACAAGAAAAAAGTAAATTGGTTTTGGATAAAATCTCCTGGGAAAAAATACCAATTGATTTAAATAATAAGATTTGGAAGAAATATAAGGTAAAAGCTTTTCCTGTGTATTACCTGATAAATCCGAGTGGAATATTAATTCAATCGCCTGCATTATCTCCTGTTCCAAATGGAGATTATGAAACAATACATCATACTTTTGTAAGTATTAAGAAATACCTTAGAGGGCAATAGTTATTTTATGTTTTGAAATGCAACTGGTCTTGTGAAACGATGTATGCTATCTGTTCCGACTGCTGAAAATCGACTATCACTAGATGCTGGGTATGGTCCACCATGATGCATTGAACTACATGTTTGAACTCCTGTGGGAACATCATTGAATATAATTCTTCCACTACGATTAACTCCGATATTAATGATATCATTTTTGAAATCATCTTTTTTTCCAATAAAAGTATATGTTAGCTGTCCATGAAGTTTCTTTATTGCTTTTTTTAATTCTGTTTTATTAGTATATGTAATAAGCACACAAAAGGGACCAAAAACTTCTTCTTGCAGGCTTTTTTCTTGCATAAATTTATTTATATCCACACATAAGAGAGAAGGTTTTGCTTTTAAGATGGCTGTTTTTTCATTGCTTTGAAAAAAGTCACCCTTGCTTGTTTTTATTCTTTCTTTGATTAATTTCTCATAATTACTTTTTATTGATGGGTGTAGCATGTAGCATGCTTGGGTATTAATTATTTCATGAATTAATCTTGTTTTAAATTTGTTCCCATTGCTGCTTTTGGGAATAAAAATTAATCCAGGTTTAGTACAGAATTGTCCAGCATCATTACAAATGGCTTCAGCAATTTTATTTGCCCATAAATTTTTAGGATTATTTATTTGATTTTCAAAAATTATAATAGGATTAGAACTCCCCATTTCACAAAACACCGGAATTGGAGAATTCCTTTTTGCAGCTATATCATAAATAGCATTGCCTCCATTGATGCTTCCTGTGAATCCAATAGCCTTAATTCGATTGTCTTTTATCAGCATGTTAGCTGCTTCAAAAGTGTTGTCTTGAATATGAGAGAAAAATCCTTCGGGTAAATTACTTTTTTTGTTTGCTTTAATTATTGCTTTTGCTACTAAATGACTTGTTCCTGCATGAAAAGGATGAGCTTTAACGATTACTGGGCATCCAACCGCAAATGCTGCAATTGAATCTCCACCAGCTGTGGAATAAGCAAGAGGGAAGTTGCTTGCTCCAAAAACCAACACTGGGCCAATTGGAAATCTTTTTTTTTCAATGCTCGCAGTAATATTATTAGAAATAGAAGTAGATATTTTTTTCCAAGATTCTTTTTTAATTAATTCTGAAAAAAGCCTTATTGTGTTTATTGTTCTTGAAAATTCAGTTTTAAATCGATTTTTACTTAATCCAGACTCTATACAGTATGTGTTTTCAAGTGTTTTCTCATCTTGTATTAAAAATTCAATTATAAGCTCAAGGAAAATAGAGCGGTCTTTATCACTGAATTTATATTGCTCGCTGAATGCTTCATCAGCTAATTTAAGGGCATTGTTTATGTCATTTTTGGACGCAACAGCATAGGAATTTTTGTTTTGTGTATTTTTTTTTGGATTAAAAGTGTTAAAAGTAGTTGTAACTTCTTTCGCTTCTGAAAAACCTATTAGACTTCCTACTGAGTTCACGGAATTAAACTTCAGTTATGTTAAACTGATATGTTTCCATTATTTGATTTGAAAGAATTCTTTTACATGCTTCATCAACCTTTTTTTCAGCTGTATTTTTGTTATTTGCTTCAACAAATAAACATACGTGCTTCCCTATTCGAACACCATCAATTTCAGGAAGGCCAAGATTACTCATTGAGTTGCTTACTGCTTTGCCTTGAGGGTCAAGAAGCGCTTCATGTGGCATTATGTCAATCTCTGCTTTAAATTTCATTTTTTTTATTTATATAATTATAGACAATGGATAAACTCAAATACAAAAATACAATTAATGGAATAGCCCATACCTTTAGAATAGGAATTATTATCACAGATAAGATTATAAAGATAAATTTTGTCTTGTTTTCCTTCAATCGGAATGCCGTGAATTTCAATGCAAACAAGGGTATTTTACTGATGAGAAGAATGGACATCAAAATGCAAAGAGCGGAAATAAAATAAATATCAAATAAATAACTTGTAATCCAATCTTGTTGTGCATTCCAATTGTCATAATTCTGAATGAAAAATAGTGGAAAAAAAAGAAAAAAGAATGTATTTAATGGAGTGGGAATGCCAATAAAATTAAGTTTTTGATTTTGATCAATGTTAAATTTAGCCAATCTAAATATGGAGAAAAAAGGAATGGCTAATCCACAAAAAGGGAGATATTTAATAGATGCATCAAAATCACTTGGCACATTGTAGCATAATGCACTAATCCAATTGCTTAATTCAAATCGAATATGTGCATATGAACTTGGTTCTATGTTTGGGCTAATGTGTGAGGGGAATGTCAACACAACAATCATTACCATCATAATAATACCAGGGGCTAAGCCAAATGTAATCATGTCAGCTAAAGAATCAAGTTGTTTGCCGATTTCATTTTCTTTTTTTAATAATCTAGCTAAAAAGCCATCTAAAAAATCAAAAAAAATACCAGCTATAATTCCAATAACAGCCCAATCAATTTTCCCATACAAACAAAATAAGATGCTTAAAGATCCACATATCATGTTAGCAGCAGTAAATAAATTGGGGATATTGATCATTTATTAGATTGTCTTTTTAATGGTTTTTACTTCAAAATCACGTAAATTAGAGTTATTCACATAAAACTATATACAAATAACACAATTTTTTGTTGAATTATGTGTTTAGAGTTAATAAATTCGCATTTATGAAAAACTTCTTGTTTTTTCTTTTTTCTTTTTCAAGCCTTCTTTTATGTGCTCAAGATGAAACAATTGCTCCAAAATATTCTAATGAATTTTTAGCAATTGGTGTTGGTGCTGATGCGCTTGGAATGGGGAATGCGTTTATTGCAGAAACATCTGGAGCATCTTCTGTGTATTGGAACCCAGCTGGGTTAAATAAAGTTTCTAAATGGCTTGAAATCGGATTTATGCATTCTTCCTATTTTGCTGGGATTGCAAAATATGATGTATTGAATTTTGCTCATAAACTTGATGAGAAAAGTGCTATAGGTATTGGTGCAATTCGCTTTGGCGTAGATGATATTCCCAACACAACACAACTAATTGATAATAATGGTAATATTAATTATGATAATATTACTACTTTTTCCGCTGGTGACTATGCTTTTTTATTGTCCTACTCCAGAGTTCTTCCTGTTGAGGGAATGAGTGTAGGGGGGAGTGCAAAAATTATTCACAGAAAAATTGGGGATTTTGCTAAATCATGGGGTTTTGGATTAGATGTTGGAATGCTTTATGATTATTCTGATAACTGGAAATTTGCTGCTGTACTTAGAGATGCAACCTCTACGTTTAATGCGTGGATGTTTGATTTAGACCCGCAAATGCAGCAGGCATTTATTGCAACAGGCAATGATTTGCCTCAAAATGGGCTTGAGTTAACTCTTCCACGACTAATACTTGGTGCTAATGGAAAATATGATATCGGAAAATCTGGGCTTTATGCAGGAGGAGAATTGGATATTGATTTAACAACTGATGGAAGAAGAAATACTTTGTTAAGTACCAACTTGATTTCTATTGATCCTCATTTGGGTTTGAAATTTGGATTTAAGGACTTTGTGGTTATTAGAGCAGGGATTTCTAATTTACAATATGTATCAGATTTAGACAATGTAAAAAGCCTTAATGTTCAACCAAATATAGGAGTAGGGGTTGCTTTTAAAGGATTTCATTTGGACTATGCATTCACGGATATTGGGGATGCTTCAGTTGCTTTATATTCGCATGTTATTTCGTTAAGATTGCGTTTGGATAAACCTAAAAATGCAGTTGAATGAAACGCTGTCTATCTTTTTTAATAACCTATTTTATAGGTTCAAGCTTGATAGCTCAAAGCTTTGGTAATGAGTGGATTGATTACGGTAAAAATTATTATTCATTTTCGGTTTATCAAACTGGTGTTCACAAGATTGATTATAATGCATTGGTTTTGTCTAATGTTCCTGTTCAAACTTTTTCTTCCTCGAATATTCAAATATTTGGAAAAGAAAAAGAGGTGCCCTTGTTTATAGAAGATGGTGGCGATGGCACTATTGATAATGGGGATTATATTTTGTTTTATGCGCAAAAAAATGATGGTTGGTTGGATTCCACTTTATACGATAATCCTTCTTGGATGGGTAATCCTAAATATAGCCTATACAATGATACTTTAGAATATTTTTTTACTTGGAATAACTCTACAACAAATAAAAGATTTGTGGTAGAAACAGATGTTGCGTATGCTAATTACTCTTCGTCAGATTATGTTTTATTTGAACAATACACATCGTATGCAGAGAAATACAATGAAGGAGAAAAAACTTCTGATGCTTCAAGTTCTTTTTTTGTGGAAGGAGAGGGGTGGGGAAAAAACATTGTTAATGGTGTTAATGGCTATACCTGGAATTTTTTAAATGCTTCTTTTGACGATTTATATTCTGGAGCAAATGCGCCTGACATTCATTATAATTCTGTAGTTGTCGGATCTTCTAATTCTTCTTATACAGGTTCGGGTAATCATCACACACAACATACCATTGGTTCTTCCAATTATATCTTATTCGATTCTGTGTTTACAGGATATAAGTCGGTGTATATCGACAGGTATTTTCCTGTTTCTATTGTTTCTTCTTCTTCACCTTTAAATTATAAAGTGAATATTGTTAATGCTGGTGTGTCAACAGGAGCTGGTACAGATTATCAGTCTATTAATTACTGGTCCTTTCTTTATCCGAGATCACCTTCTTTTTCAAATTTAAATCAGGTGAGTTTTATAGTGGAAAATGATTTATCTGGAAAAATTCGTCTAGATATGCAATCGTTAAATATTACCAATCCGGTGATGTTTACTTTAGGTAATTCTCCACGAAAAATTCCGGTTTCAATTAATGGAAATGTTTTACAGGCATTGATTCCAAACGAATTAAACACAAACAACCAATCTGTAATTGTGCAAGATTTCTCAAATCTTATTCCGGTTACTTCATTAAGCCCTGTAAATGGGACTTCTTTTTTTACAAATTTTTCAAGTATAAGTAACAATGACAATGCAGTTCTTTTTGTTTATCCTAAAAAGCTTGAGTCAGGGGCATTTGACTATGCCTCCTACCGAAGTTCTGCTTCAGGTGGGAATCACAATGTGATTTTAGCAAACTCAGAAGAATTGTACCAGCAGTATGGAGGGGGAATAAAAAAACACATTAACGGCATCAGAAGGTTTTCTTTTCAGATGTATGAAAATGCTGTAAATAAGCCAATTTCTCTTTTTTTGATTGGAAAAGGAATAAGAGAAGCAACAATTTACTCACAAATAACTAACGGGAATGGTTCTAGACAAGATGCTTCTTTTTATGCCGCTTCTTTAATCCCTTCATTTGGACATCCCTCTAGTGATGTTTGTATAACATCTAATTTTCCAGGTCATGATAAGTACGTTCCTTTAATTCCTACAGGAAGAATAGCATGTTCAACTAATCAAGAACTTTTGAATTATTTAAACAAAATCAAAGATTATGAAACCCAACAAATTCAATCTTCAATTTACCATACTGATACTAAAGATTGGCAGAAAAAAATATTGCATTTTTCAGGGGGTACAGGCACAATTGAGCAACAGGGCTTTCAGATTCAGTTAAATGCAATTGCTGAAATTGTGGAAGATGATTATTTTGCAGGAGACGTAACTCTTGTTGCAAAAGAGACAGGGAATCCAATTTCACCTTCTGAACTTCAGCAAGTAAAGAATAGAATTAGTGATGGTGTATCTATGATGACATTTTTTGGTCACTCTTCTGCAACACAAAGTGGTTTTGATATAAATTTGGATGAGCCTCAATATTGGAATAATTATCAAAAATATCCTGTTCTTTTAGCTAATTCCTGTTACAATGGAAACCTTTTTCAGGGTTCACAGTCAAAATCTGAACAATTTGTATTAACACCAAATGCAGGAGTAATTGCATATATAGGAACCATTAATCTTGGATTTTCTTCTCCATTAAATATTTTTTCAAGAGAATTTTATAAGCAACTTAGTCTGCATAATTATACAGGCTTTGTTTCTCATCACATTGCTAATTCAATTGACTCAATTATAAGTGCTACTTCAAGTTTAGCTTATGAAACCACTTTTCTTCAAATGACTTTACATGGTGATCCGATGCTTCGTTTAAATTACCATCATTATCCTGAACTTGAGCTATTACAATCAGGTGTCAGCTTTAGCCCGGCAATAATTGATCTTTCCACCGATTCTATTGAAGTTACTATTTATTTAAAAAACCTTGGGAAATCAATTTTAGATACATTTGAAATTCAGATAGTGAGAGATTTTCCTGGTTCCTTTGCAGATTCCACTTATCAAGTAATTATTGAAGGAATGGATTATGATAAAACAATCTCATTAAAAATGCCATTTCAGCCTTCTATAGGGGTTGGTTTAAATAAATTTTCGATTTTAGTGGATCAACCATCAGTTATTGTCGAGCAATATGATGAGACAAATAATAATATAATTGATAAAAACTTTTTAATAAATATCGATGGAATTGAACCGATATTACCATATAATTATGCGGTTGTACCTTATGATACCATAACTCTACATTCTTCTACAATTAACCCATTAGCAGACTTTAATTCTTATCGCATTGAAATAGATACAACTTATGATTTTAGTTCTTCATTTCATAAATATTATCAATTAAGTGGATATGGAGGAGTGAAGTCTGTTTCTTATACCGATTGGCTTTCTGTTTCAGGAAATATAAATGACACATTGATTCTTGAAGATAGTGTGGTTTATTATTGGCGTGTAGCTATTGATGAGACGAATCCGATTTGGAAAAGATTTTCCTTTCAGTATATTCCACAAAAAGAAGGTTGGGGCCAAGATGATTTTTTTCAATTTACTGACAATACGGTGGGCGGTATAGATCTAGATACATTAACTAAAAAGAGATTGTTTAATCCTTTTTCTAAAGAAATTGCATGTTTAACCAAAACCACAACTTCTTCACCTGATTATTACGAAAATGCTTGGTATTTAAGTAACGAGCAACAGGATTATGGGATTTGTGATTTTGAATCGAAATTTCATGTAGCTATTATTGACAAAATAAGTCTTGAACCCTGGGAGACAAGATATGTCTCTACAAATTCAAATATGAATAACAATTTTGGAAATGCAAACGATAATGGAGCTTGCGCAAGTCGACCAATGAAGTTTTTTACATTTAATCAAAACAACGTATCACAAATGACTGCCTTTAGGGATTTAATTGAAAATGTTGTTCCTAATGGTAATTATATTTTGATATATACCCCGATGACAAACCGATATGATTATTGGGATGCAAATCAACCACAGTTATATCAAATGTTTGAAAATATGGGGTCAGACAGCATTTTTGTTGGCTGCACTAGACCAAACAAGCCATTTATATTTTTGACTAGAAAAGGAGATCCAAATTTTGTGGTTGAATTGTTTTGTCAAAACAACGAAGATATTTTTTTAGATACTCTTATTGAGGGAATGTCTGGTTTTGGTTATGAAACAAGTCCATTTATTGGCCCATCGGCAAATTGGAAGTCTATATTTTGGAAACAAAAAACAATTGACATACTACCTCTTACAGATTCTACAAGGCTTAAAATAATGCTATATGATGCCCAGCAAAATTATTATTCCACTATAGATACTTTATTTACTAGTATGGATTCCATTGTTCAGTTAGATAATTTAATTAATGCGTCTCAATATCCATTTATTCGATTGTCAGCTGAATACACTGATGTTGCTAATGGAACTCCTTCTCAGGTTGGTTTTTGGCATGTTTTGTATGATCTTGTGCCAGAAGCCGCAATTGATGGGACTAATGGATTTGCTTGGGTTCCAGGAACAGATACGGTTGCTGAAGGTCAAACTGTTGAGTTTTCTATAGATGTTAAAAATATAAGCCAGCTTCCGATGGATTCATTATTAATAAATTATTTTATTATTGATAATAACCAAAACATGATCCCAATAAACTATCCTCGTCAAGATTCTCTTCTTGTTGATGATCTTATTCGTGATACTATTGTCATAAACACTACAGGATTAACAGGTCAGAACTTTATATGGATGGAAGTGAATCCATATGTAGATGCCTCTAATACCGTAACAGATCAACCAGAATTAACACATGTGAATAATATACTTCAATTGCCTTTTTATGTCCAAAGAGAGGATCAGAATCCAATTTTAGATGTCACATTTAATGGTATGCATATCTTAAATGAAGATATTATTGCACCTACAACAGAAATATTGATAACTCTTAAGGATGAAAATCCTTATTTGATTATGTCTGAAGATGAAGACACATCTCATTTTGCAATTTATCTTACCGATCCAGATGGTATTCAAACCAGAATTCCATTTATAGATGCGCAGGGTCAGATTGTGATGCAGTGGATACCCGCAAATGCACAAAATAAAAGATTTAAGATTATTTTTCCGAACTATTTTGAAAAATCAGGCATTTATACACTTTCTGTGGAAGGATCTGATAAAACTGGAAATCCTTCTGGTGACTATGCCTATCAGATTGATTTTGAGGTTGTTCATGAGTCAATGATAACCCAATTAATAAATTATCCAAATCCGTTTTCAACAAGTACTCGTTTTGTTTTTACCTTGACGGGTGATTATATTCCAGATGATTTACAAATTCAAATTTTAAATATTAATGGTCGAGTTGTTAGAGAGATCGATGAATTTGAACTTGGAACAATAAATATTGGGAGAAACATAACTGAATATGCATGGGATGGCAGGGACGATTATGGAGACCAGTTAGCCAATGGTGTTTACTTATATAGAGTTAAAATGAAAATAAATGGCCAAGATATTAAACGTTTGGAAAGCGGAGTAGATAATTACTTTCATAAAGGGTTTGGGAAAATGTACTTGCTGAGGTAATTATTTATTACCAAACCTAACTGCTAATATTGCTGTATCATCAGAATAACTTAGGTTTTCTTTCCAATCATCTAGTTTTGAAAAGATAATGCTATTCATGTCTTCCATGCTAAGAGATGAATAAGCTTTAACAGCATTAATCAATCTATTTAATCCAAATTGTTTGCCTTTAGGATTTTCTTGTTCAACAACACCATCTGTGTACATGAGTAATGTAGATTTTGGAGGGATTTTTATTTTTCCAACCTCAATGTTCGGGATTTCATCAAGCATTCCAAGACCTATACAGCCAACATCTAATAATTCTGTTTTTTTATTATGTAATATAAAAGGTTGATTATGACCTGCATTAATATATTTCATTTCTCTTGAAAACGCATTGTAATGCGCTAGAAAAAAAGTGATAAACTTTTCCCCTTTTGCACTTCTAATTACTTTTTTGTTAAGCTCTTCCATTAAAAAGGCCATTTCGAAACGCTGGTATTTAAAAAGTGTTCTTATGCTTGCTTGAAAATTAGCCATTAAAAGAGCAGCTGTAATTCCTTTTCCGGATACATCTGCAATACAAAGTATGTATTCATCATCTCCTAAGGGAATGAAGTCGTAATAATCTCCGCCAATGGCATGTCGAGGTATGTATTTTGCAGAAATATCCATTTTTCGGTTAGAGGGCAAGTTAGAAGGAAAAAGTAATTTTTGCATTTCACTTGCAAGTTCGAGCTCTTTTTTAATAGCTTCTTGTGCTAAACTTTTCTTTAAAATACTTTTATTTTCTATGGCAACAGAGATTATATTGCTTAATGTTTGGATAAAACTTAAATACAAATGATCATCTTTTAATTCTTTGTCTTTCTTTGTTTTAAGTCTTGAGATAAGAACATATGCCAATGGCTTTTCATGATGGATGACTGGAATGATGGCGTCAAAATAATTAAGTAATTCGTTATTTGAAGAATCCACAATTGTGATGTCACTAAATCTTTTTAATTCTGTGACTAATTTATCGATGATAAGTTTCTTTTTAAATCCTTCTTTTAATATACAAGACCAAACTTCTTCTGAATGATGAATTATAATAAATTTATTAAACCCTAGCTGTTCTTTAAGTACAAATGAGTAAATCTCTAGTAGATTTTCTATTGGAAGGTTTTCATTAATTGCTGTGGTTATATCAAGTATTGAGTTAAGCTTGATGTCTTTTAGCTCAATTTTTTGTTTTAAGACATCGTTTTGTTTCTTAACCATTTTTTAGCTTTTCGATTAATTCTGGCAATTTTTTTATTGCTGCCATTTCCTTGTATTTTAATCTTATTTCACTACAGGGACTTCCAAAATAGGTTTTCCCTGCTTTTAGATCTTTAGAAATACCTGATTGTGCTCCAACAATTACATTTTCTTCTATAATGACATTGCTGGCACATCCAACTTGTCCCCAAATTGTCACATTATCTTTAATGGTAACACATCCCGCAATTCCAACATTTGCAGCCATTAAACAATTTTCACCAACTGTAGTATCATGACCTATGTGCACTTGATTGTCTAATTTTGTTCCTTTTCCGATTTTGGTGACACTAGAAACTCCGGCATCGATAGTGCAAAGAGCTCCAATTTCTACATTTTTTTCAATAAGCACATTTCCACAACTATGCATTCGATTGTATTTGTTTTCCGCTTTTTTATAATAAAAAGCATAATGACCGATGATAGTGTTTGGACCAATAATAACATTGTCCTCTATTATGCAGTTATCATAAATACAAACTCCTGTGTGTATAGTGGTGTTTTTTCCTATTGTGACATTATTTCCAATAAATACATTCGGGTAGATGTGCGCTGTGGTATCAATAGAGCAATTTTTTCCCAAAGTTTTTTCATGTTTGTTCAAAGGGCAAAAATGCAATGTTAGGTAGTTGTAGTCGTTAAAAGGTTGAGATGATATTATTAATGCTTTATTGGGTGGGCAATCAATTTCTTTATCAACTAATATTGTGGTGGCGTTGGAGTTAACAGCTTTTTGATAATACTTAGGATGGTCAACAAATACAAGGTCTCCTTTTACGACTGAATGAATCTCATTGATTCCCATAATCTGATGATTTGGGTCTCCAATAAATCTACAATTAATTAATTCTGATATTTCTTTTAAAGAGTAGGATTTGGATAGTTTCATTGTTGAATGTAAATAGACAATCAAAAATACATTTGTTTGTTTGATGTTTATCGTATAGTATTATGGAGTTATCCTCTTATAAGTGTTAATTGCACTTATTTTGAGATTTTAATGGCAAAGATTATTCAAAAGCAACTTTTAAAACTGCATCTAAATTCTGATCATGAATTTCTTTAATTTGTTTCTCTTTTTGATTAATTATTAGAAAAGGAATGTTTTCCTTTATACACATATCTAAATCATGTGAAGAAATTAGAATGGTTTTATTGTGATTTTTTGCTAAGCTTTTCAAGTATCGAATAATGTTTTGTTTGTTTTTATAATCTAAAAAAGCAGTAGGTTCATCGAATAAAATAATTGGAGTATCCTGACAAACAGCTCTGCAAATAGATAGTAGTTGCCTTTCTCCATCACTAAGTTCATTCGTGTAAAAGTCTTTATGTGAAAACATAGAAATATCCTTTAACGATTCGAATACTTTTTTTTCATCTTCTTTTTTTATTGTTCCCCAAGCATTGGTGTGAGGAGTTCTTCCAAGGGCAACATAATCTTTTGCTTTAAGATAGGGGATTCCATTAAATGTTGAGTTGACAATGGAACAGGTACGTGCCATTTCATTGGAATTAAATTGATTTATCTCTTTGTTGTTAAGAAGCAATGTCCCGCTTAAAGGTTTGATGTAACCGCAAATAGTTTTAAGAAGAGTAGATTTTCCGACTCCATTTTTTCCGGCCAAAATAAAAACATCTCCTCGATTTAATTTTAAATCAGGAATTGTAAATAAAGTTTTATTATACCCAATAGCTATTTTTTTGAAATGAATCATGATTTTTTTCTAATAACAAGGTAAATAATAAATGGTGCGCCTATTAATGAGGTCAATACATTTACTGGAATTAAAACCATTGATTCTAACATCTGAATCAATATGTCACATAATAACATAAATGTAGCTCCAAGAAAAATGTTTACAAATAATAGAATCTTATGATCTTGTGTTTTGAAAATTATTTTGGATAAGTTTGGTACAGCAAGGCCCAAAAAAGCGATGGGTCCACAATATGCAGTTATTGTGCCTGTTAGTATTGCTGTTATTGCGATACAGGATAATCTTACTTGTTTTATTTTAATGCCAAGGATTTGGGATTGTTCTTCACCTATAACTAAAGTGTTAAGAGGCTTTACTATGGTAAAAGAAAAAATTAGTGCAATTAAAATTATAATAATAATCCATGATAACTGTGAAAACTCTACTCGCTGAAGAGATCCCATTGACCAAAAGAAAAAACCTTTTAATTTTTCGGATTCTGCAAAAGTTTCCATAAGATTTATTATTGCTCCCATAAAACTAGATAGCATAATTCCAATAAGTAATAAAGATAAATTAGACCTTACAAATAAAGAGCAGATTAACATGATAATTCCTAATATAAACGCTCCAAGTAAAGCGCTAAAAAGCATTCCGTGTTCGGTGTTAAAGAACTGAAATCCAGTTAAAATGAAAAGTCCAATAAATAAAGAGGCCCCTGAATTAATCCCTAGAACATAAGGTCCTGCTAATTGATTATTGAATAAAGTTTGCATAAGTAGTCCTGATACAGCTAATGCTGCACCTGCAAGTATTGCCATAACCATTCTTGGTATTCTGAATTCATGAATAATAATATGATTTACAGAATTATCATCATAGTTAAACAGAGCGTTAAAGCAATCCTTTATAGGTATAGATATTTCGCCAATCATCAGATCGGCAATTCCAAATATGGGAATGCAAAAAAGCAAAATAGAAATCCATATGTATGCCTTTTGTTTACTCATTAACCTTTTTGTAAAAGTATAAATCCTTATCCAAATTTATTTCAGGATGGGTAATCTGAATAATATCTGATAGAACATATTCGGGGTGACATGCAGAAATTTCCCAGAACTTATTGCTATTATGGCTATAGCAATAGATGTTGTTTGTTTTATAGCTATCAAAATGAATTGATTTGGGGTTTATCTGACGAATTAATGTTTTGTTTTTATAACCAGAGTTAAACCAAAATTTTGATTTCTTGTTATCGCTGAATATTTTTTCAAAACTCATGGTAATGCTTCCTTTTTCATTTGTAGTTGAATATTTATAGCTACAAGATGCATCTTTGAATATTTTTGCAATAAAACTTTTTCCTCCAGGGGCATACCAATAATCTCCAATGATGTTTCCTGAAAAAACATGCTCATTTTCTTTGCTTTTTGAAGCAAGAGTTGTAAGGTGCTGGTATTGTTTTGTTAGGTTTTTAAAATATTCTTTTGCTTGCTTTTCGGTCCCTGTTAAGTAACCGAACAATAAAATCCATTCTGCTTTACCTAAAGGATGAGATTCTTTCCAGTCAAAATTAGGCACACAATTAATTCCAAGTTTTTTTAATTTATTGCTTTTGGGGAAATCATCTGAAAACCCACTATATATAATCATCTGTGCTTTTGAATTAATTATTTTTTCAAATGAAACTTGACTTTCCTCTCCAAATTCTATTATCTCATTTGTTTTAACTTTATTAAGAACCTGTTTGTTATGAATATACTTTCTGTTTTTAATTCCTCTAATGCATTTTATTTGATTTAATTCTCCCAACATTCCAATGTGTGTGGAAGAGTAGACAACCATTGATTTAATAGGGGTGTTTAATACAATGTATTCTTTTGGGCTAGCTTTTTTTGATTTTGGGATAAAATAGAGGAACCTTTTATTTTTTTGATCAGGATGAATAAGGTGGATGTATGTTCCTTCTGTTTTTTCATAAATTTTCAAATGGTTTGAATACTTCGTTATCGATTCTCCAAGAGAAAGTTGAGTCTTTTCTTCCTTATCTGTTTTACATGCACTTATAAGAGCTAAAAGGATTGTGAAAAAGATGATTTTTCTTTTTAAAAAAGAATTTTTTAAAATAGAAAAAAAAATAGGCATATAATTATGTATTAATGGCTATGCAATGATATGAAATTATGATTAACTATTAAATATAAAAAGTCAATATATATTAGTATTACATTATCTTTATCAAAATTTTAAAATGGGTAAGATTCTTATTATTGACGATGAAAAAGCCATAAGAAGAGCACTTCGTGAAATTCTTGAATTTGAAGAATTTGAAGTTGAAGAAGCTGAAAATGGCAAGGAAGGTTTTAAAAAGGCAACTCAAATAGCTTACGATATTATTTTTTGTGACATTAAAATGCCGTTAATGGATGGTTTGGAAGTGTTGCAAGAGCTTGTTAAGGTGGGAGTTGATACTCCTGTAATTATGATTAGTGGTCATGGAAATGTTGAAACAGCTGTGGATGCAATTAAAAAAGGAGCTTTTGATTTTATTGAAAAGCCTCTTGATTTAAATAGGATTCTAGTCACAATTAGAAATGCTAGAGATAAATCTAGTATGATAGAGGAGAAAAAGATATTAAAAACTACTGTTAACCGCTTAAAAGGAGGAAAGATAATTGGAGAGTCTGATGGGGTGAAAAACATTAAGGATTTGATTGCAAAAGTTGCTCCTTCGGATGCAAGAGTAATGATAACGGGAGCAAATGGAACGGGAAAAGAATTGGTGGCAAGAGCACTTCATGACAATTCAAATAGAGTGAAAGCTCCTTTTGTTGAGGTTAACTGTGCAGCAATACCTTCTGAATTAATTGAAAGTGAATTGTTTGGTCATGTAAAAGGGGCATTTACATCTGCAATAAAAGATAAAAAAGGAAAATTTGAAATTTCATCTGGTGGAACTCTTTTTTTAGATGAAATAGGAGATATGTCTGCTAGTGCACAAGCCAAAGTGCTAAGAGCGCTGCAAGAAAACGTAATACATAGGGTAGGGAGTGAAAAAGATATAAAAGTAAATTGTAGAGTTTTAGCAGCGACAAATAAAGATTTAAAAAAAGAAATTGCTGAAGGTAATTTTAGAGAAGACCTTTATCATCGTTTGGCTGTTATTTTAATTCATGTTCCTGCACTAAATGATAGAAGGAATGATATTCCACTACTTGTGGATCATTTTCTTACGATGATATGCTCAAATCAAGGGATTCCCAAAAAAACGATTACTACAGATGGGATGAAAGCTCTTCAGAAAATTGATTGGACAGGCAATATTAGAGAGCTTAGAAATATCATTGAACGCCTTATCATTTTATGTGGAATGACAATTAATGCTAATGATGTTGAGCTTTTTGCGAATCCATAAATACATCACATGAAGGTATCTGTATTGGGGGGAGGAAGCTGGGCGACTGCACTTGTTAAATTACTTATTAATAATTTAGATGTTTCTTGGTGGATTCGAAATGAAAACGCAATTAACCATCTTAAAAAGTTTAAACATAACCCTAATTATCTTCAATCTGTTGAATTTGATACAAACAAACTTTACATTGATCAGGATATTGAAAAAATAATTTCAAGATCAGATTTAATAATTATTGCTATCCCTGCTGCATTTATTGATAGTTCACTAAAAAATATAAATGCAAATTGTTTGCATAATAAAATAATTTTTTCGGCTGCAAAAGGAATGGTTCCTGAATTTCATGCCATTCCTGCGCGATATTTTCACAAAAGATTTGATGTTTCTTATGAAAATATAGGTATTATATGTGGGCCATGTCATGCAGAAGAAGTAGCCTTGGAAAGGCTGTCTTACTTGACCATAGCATGTTCAGATCAAAGCAAAGCAAAACAATTGGCTTCGTTGCTTTCTTGTCGATATATGAAAACGGTTGTCTCTGATGATTTGTTCGGCACAGAATTATCAGCAGTCCTTAAAAATGTATATGCACTAGCTGCGGGTATTTGTTCAGGTCTCGGCTATGGAGATAATTATCAAGCGGTATTACTTTCAAATGCCTTGCAGGAATTGGAACGGTTTATTGATGTTGTACATCCTATTCATAGAGATACAAATACTAGTGCCTATTTAGGAGATTTACTAGTGACTTCTTATTCAAAATTTTCCAGAAACCGAACTTTTGGTTTTATGATAGGTAAGGGGTATTCTGTCCGTTCTGCACAATTAGAAATGAAGATGGTAGCAGAGGGATATTACGCTACAAAAAGCTTGGTAAAAGTTAACGAGAAGTTTAAAGTTGATATGCCAATTCTGATGGCTGTAAATGATATTTTGTATAAAGGCTTATCTCCAAAAAAGAGAATTTTGGAATTGTCAAAAGGTCTTATTTAACCCTATTTCAACCTTAATATTAACTTAAGATTAAATCTTCTTTGTGTTAAATAATTCGGAATAGAATAGTAGATTCCATTGACATCTTGTATCCATTGCTTTGACAGTACATTATTGATTCCTAGCAAGTTAAATACTTCAAATGAAAGTATTGCTTGATTAAAGTTTTTTACCCAGAAATTTTCTTTATTTTTTTTGAGATATAAAAAATCATAGGACATACCAAGGTCCACTCTAAAGTAAGATTTCATTCTTAGGGTGTCTTTATATTTTTGATAATCTGGAGGGCCATATGGTAGTCTTGATCCAAATTGTAATCCCATCTGAACCGTGAAACTTTCAATGCCAGGCATTCTATCTTGAACTAGTGCTCCAATCGTTAATAATTGATCTGTTGGTCTAGGAATATATCCTGGAAATATTTCATTGCTATCAACAATTATCTGATCTTCACTATAGCCAAAAATAATTCGTTCACCTGCTTGATTATAAAACTCCATGTATGAATCGTTTAAAATATCTTCTTTGGTGTTTAATAAACCAATTTTGAAAAAAGATTCGATTCCTTTGATGAATTGCCCATATATATTCATATCTATACCATATGAATAGGCAAGCGCATTATTATTTGCATAATATCTGGTTCTAACATTATCAATTTCATAGGGATTAACATCCCACATGTATTTGTAATAGATTTCTCCAGAAAATTTAAATGGAGCTTCTCTTTCCCACATATTAAAATAAATATCTGTTCCGGCCACAAAATGAAAAGATTTTTGAGCCAATACATTTAGATTAAGATTACCGTTAAATGTTCTATATTCTCGATAGAAAGGAGGTTGATAATATAATCCTGTGGATACTCTATAAGCCATTGTTCGGCGCCTAATTTGTTCGTTTTTCACTAAATATGCTCTAGGGATATATGTAAAAGTAGCTCTGGGAGTAATGAATAATTCATCATTTATACTCGTATATCCAACCCTAGATCCAAAACTTAAAGCCCACTTAGCAGCAGAATTTTTTATGGTGTCATGATATGTATTGATTATTTTTTCACCGTTTTTACGTATTCTTTTTTTAATGCTAACAGCAAAATTATTCTTCATTTTTGATTGAAAGAAATTCCATTGTCCATATGCTGTATACCTTTCTCCAGTTAGGTTTATATTGGATTTAATCGTTTCAAATAATTCAATTGATTCGTTGTTTCCTTGAGGTAAGCTATATCCTGCAGAATCAATTAATTTCCATTCACTTAAAATATCAGAGAAATAATCCTTTTGACAATTAATCCCCCATTTTAGTGTATTCGTATTTCTCTTATTTTCTTTTGTTTTAACTGGAAAGCGGTGCGTCCCATCATGATAAATATTAATAATGCTGGCATTTAATCTGTTTCGGGCATGATTTAAAAAAGAACCAACTCCAAGAACAGCAATTGAATCGCCATATTCCTCTTTTGAAGGATCTGTTTCTAATTGGTTAATATAATATTGTCCCAGAATGTCAAAATATTCTTTCTCATCAGTATTAAATATAGTTGCAAAAAATGCCAGGTCAGTTCTTTTGCTGGGTTTCCATAATAGTTTCGTTCCTCCCATTGCTGTTTGAAATCGCGTATGTTCTTCTCCTTCAAAATATACCCTGAATGAATAAGCTTCATTGGCAGTTCCAAAATCAGTTTCTTGTGTCTGAGGTTGAAAACGATAAAGATTGCTAGAGTAGTGGCCAAGAACAGATAATTCAAGATTATCTGTTAGTTCAAAATCTAACAGAATCTGCCCATCAATAAAAACTGGATTGTAAGAGCCTGTGGTTGGTAATGCATTTAATAAATAACCGTTGGATCTGTATCTTGCCCCAGCTAGATAGGAAAACCTATTGCTAACAGCATCTTCCACATGAACTTCAGCACCCAATAAAGAGGCGATAGTTGAAGCATTAAATTTTGAAGGTTTTTTATAGTTGATATCAAGAACAGAACTTAATTTATCCCCATAATTGCATTCAAAGCCTCCAGCTGAAAATCGAATTGACTCTACTAGAGCGGAATGAATAAAGCTCATTCCTTCTTGCTGTCCACTTCGGGTAAGAAAAGGACGATACACTTTAAATCCATTTACATAAACTAAATTTTCATCATAATTACCACCTCTTACATTATAATTGCTTGTTAGCTCATTATTAGAGGTTGCTGCACTAACTAGAGTAAGATATTTTTCAAAACTTCCAGTTATTTTTTGGGCATCAATTGTGGGAAGTTTGGGTATCGTAAAAGTTTCAATTTTATAATTTGCAATAGTCACGTTTTCATGCTGGACAAAATCAAAAGAGATAGTTCCAACATCATAATAATTATTGTCTTTAATTTGATGGGATTTGATAATAATGGTTTTTTTATAACCAAGAACGGAAAGAATGATGCTGCTAGAGTCATTTTTCTCTCTTAATATTTCAAAATTTCCTAATGAATCACTGTATTGGTAATTTGTGGAATTTTGAATTCTTACCAACACACCTTCTAGAGTAGATCCATTTTTATCTGTGCATACCCCTATGAATTTAATGCTTTGATTAAAAACAATAAAAGGAAAAAATAAAAATAGAAAAACAATATTACGCAACATGAAGCAAAGGTATCTTTATAACGTATAATTTTTTAAAAATTTTATTTAATTATTTATTTGCTAGAAATGCATGCGTTTTTTTGCATACCTCTTTAAGCGGTTCTGGTAGATAATTAAAATTCCATGGTTGTGCTGATCCAAATGTATGTTGGGTCGATTTTATGATTTGTAAAGGGCAGTTTAACCATTCAGATATTTCTTTACCTTCAGATATAGAGACCGATTCATCCTTTTCTCCATGAAAAATAATGGTTGGTTTTTTTAACTGTAAGCAGGCTTTTTTAATATTTAATTTTTCTTGATTAGATAAAAAGTCTTCGTATTGCTCAAAAGAATGTCCTAAATTCTGTTTAGTTCTTCCATTTCTGACAAATCTGATTTTGTTGCATTTCCATTCTTCTAAATTTTTCCCATCAGGAAACCTTCTTTGGATATCTGAAATTGATGCACAAGTGATGACACTATTAACTCTAGGGTCATTTCCACTTAATAGAGCAATTGCACCACCTCTAGAATGCCCCATTAAATTAATGGATTTAAAATTTTCTTCTTGTGTTTCAAGCCATTTTAAAACACACTTTACATCGGTTAATTCATAGCTGTAACAGTTTTGTTCGAATGATTTTGTATCAGGGAAATCAATACCATTAATAGCTGTTCCTCCATTATGACTTATGTTGAATTTACAGAATGAATAACCAAGCTTGTTAAAATATTCTCCAACCAAATTCCAACATCCCCAATCTTTGTAGCCCATGTAACCATGAATAAATAAAATTAGTTTCCCGTTGTTTTCTTTGGGAATGCTTAAGTCGATAAGACTTTTTCTTTTTTCAGATCCAGTATATAAAGCATTTTTAATTGATTTTTTAAATTGCATTATTTTTTTGGTGTTCTTTTTAATGTTTCAAGATAAAAATCCCAGAATTTTTGAACAGAAGATATTTGTACTTTTTCATCAGGAGAATGTGCCGCCCGAATATTTGGACCAAAAGAAATCATATCAACTCCAGGAAGATGTTTACCTAAAATACCACATTCTAATCCTGCATGACATGCTTTAACATCCGGATTTTCTTTAAACATTTCTTTATATAGGTTTTCCATGAGTTCTAATATTTCTGATGATGAATCAGGTCTCCATCCTGGATAATCTCCTTGCTGTATTACATTACAGCCCATATTTTCAAATGCACAACGAATTGTCATGGCTATTTCATCTTTAGTGCTTTCAACACTACTTCTTTGAAGTGATTGTGTTGTGAATTCTCCATTACTAATGTCCACTTTAGCTAAAGAGGAAGATGTTTCCACAAGCCCTTCAAATTCAGGACTCATTCTAAAAACTCCATTGTGAAGACTGCATAGGGTATTAATTATGTTTTTTTGATCTGTTGGATTAATAGCTTCATCTATGTAATTATGATTTGAGATGGAAACTGTAAAATGAGGTTCAATAGAATCGTATTCTTCATGAAACATATCACTAATTTCAACCAAAGCTTGATTAAGTTCTTTTTCAAGTTCAGGTTTTATTGCCATAACTACATCAGCTTCTCTTGGAATAGCATTCCTAAGACTTCCTCCATGAAAACTAATTAAATGGTATGAAATAGATTTGGATAGCTTGAATAATGCTCGAGACATCCATTTATTTGCATTTCCTCTTCCTCTATTGATGTCCATGCCCGAATGTCCTCCTAAAAGCCCTCTAATCGAAACTTTTTTACAGATTAAATTGCTGTCTAGTTTTAAGGTTTGATATGTGTAACTTGAATTACTATCAATTCCTCCAGCACAGCCAATTGATAATTCATCATCATCCTCTGTGTCCAAATTAAGAAGAATTTCTCCTGAAAACATGGAACCATCCATTTCTTTCGCTCCAGTCATTCCTGTTTCTTCATCAATAGTAAATAAAGCTTCAATTGCCGGATGAATAATGTCTTTAGATGCCAAAACTGCCATTATTGCGGCAACTCCAATTCCGTTATCAGCCCCTAATGTTGTGCCTTTTGCTTTTACCCAATCCTCCTCAATATACATTTTGATGCCTTCAGTCTCAAAATCAAATACGGTATCTGCATTTTTTTGAGGAACCATATCAATATGTGATTGAAGAATTACTGTTTTGCGATCTTCCATGCCTTTAGAAGCAGCTTTTTTTATAATTACATTTCCTATTTTATCTTTATTTGTTTCCAATCCAAGATTATTACCGAAATCGACCATAAATTGGATGATTTTTTCTTCTTTTTTAGATGGTCTAGGGATTTTGTTTAAGTTTTCAAAATTAGACCATAGACTAACAGGTTGAAGGTTTGATATTGACATAATTTGATTATTTATTAAGTATTTTTCGAATACTGGTTCGTGAAATAGAATGATAATTTATTTGAGCTTCATTAAATATTTCTCTAGCCCATTCTTTATTTTCTTTTGTTTTACTAAGTTCTTTATATATAGGGGAAAGGTATTTTCTTCTTCCTATCCGAATTAAGAATTTTTTAATGGATGGAAAGGCTGTTTTGTATTCACTTCTTATGCAAAGTAAATACCATTCTAAAAGAACTTCAGTGTTCCCCCAATGTGTAAAATCAAGGTATTTATCTGCTAATGCTAATTTTTTAGGATCCATTTTTTGAGGAAGTCTACGAATAAACTCCATCCATTCCTGAGTGCTAAAATCCTTTCTTTTTATTTGTTTAAAAATCAATTCAGTGGTATTGCTCTTTGGAGATTTCTCAAAAACTCCTTTTTTATGAAAAATATTTCTTCCAGATGCAAATTGTTTTGCTAAACGATTCATTTTTTTGAATCTTGAAGAATTAATCTGGATACAATTGAAAGGAATGTTTTCTTTGTATATCCACTCTTCCACATTAAATTCAACATGTTTAGGAATTAGTAGATTTTTTTTAAGATATAAGATAAATTTTTCCGTGCTTATTGATTTAAACGCATAATCTTTAAAATAATTAACAAGAAATTTATCCATAGATTTTCGACCTACTAAACTTTCAATGGTTTTTAAAAAGAAAGCTCCTTTAACGTAGGCTATTTGTGTAATGCATTCATCAGGGTCTCTTCCATTCAAATCTAATTTTAATCTTGTATCAAATATTTTATTGGATTGCTTTAATTCTTCTACTTCTTTTTTTAATTCAGAAAACTCAACAAGAGCAAGCATATTTGCATGGCTTTTAGTATAAAGTTCTTCCATTATTCGATGCTCTATATAGACAGTAAATCCTTCGTTAAGCCAGAAATCATTCCAGGTTCTGTTTGTTACTAAATTTCCAGACCAACTATGAGCTAATTCATGTGCAATAACACTAACAAGACTTTTATCTCCAGAGATAATCGTTGGGTTAACAAATGTAAGCATTGGGTTTTCCATCCCGCCAAAAGGGAAAGAATAAGGGAGTACTAAAACATCGTATTGAGACCATTGGTATTTACCATAAAGAGTTTCAGCCGCATTAATCATTTTTGGGAGATCTTCAAATTCCTTTGAGCTAGCCTTTAATAGTTCCTTTTCAGCGTATACACCACAATTTTCGCCAATTTTTTGATATTTAATATCTCCAACAGCAAGAGCAATTAAATAGCTTGGGATTTCTTTATCCATTTTAAATTTATAGATTCCAGATTCATTTTTAGTAACGGAATTTTTAGCACTCATAATTGCCATTAATTCTTTAGGGACCTTAACTTCTGCCGTATACGTGAATCGATTTCCTGGTGTATCTTGAAGAGGAATCCATGTTCTTGTGAGTATGGGTTCGCCTTGAGTGTATAAAAAAGGGTGCCTTTTGCCTTCAGTTTGATTTGGTTCTAACCAATCTAAAGCAGCTGAGTTTTTTGTTGTTTGGTAATAGATGTTGATGTTTTTATATGCGGGATTGGTAACAACTCTAAGCGGTTGTCCAATAATAGAATCATTATCCCACGGACCAATATGAAATTTAATTTCTCTTTCAGCTCCTTTCTCTCCAATTGTTACTTTTTGAATAAGAAGGTGTTTTGTGTCAAAGATGATGGTGTCAAAACCTTTGTTCGTCATTGTGTGTCGGGCTATACCATAAATAACCTTATTGCGAAAATCTACATCCAATTCAAGATCTAAATGTATAGTTCTTGCATGGTCAATATTTGAATAGCTATGGCAATCAATTGGATGGATTTTAAATTTGTTATTTTCTTTTTCATCCTGCCCTTGTTTGCAGGAAAACAGAAAAATAATTCCAAGTGAAAATGTAATTTTTTTTAATGAAATACTTGTGAATATTTTCATATTACGAATGTAATAAGAAAACAAGTACTAGAGGAATTTATATTAGATTATAATAATCCTTTAGTTTTTAAAAATTCTTCAAGAGATTCAAGATCAGAAAACAAAACTTCTCTTGCTTTACTACCCTGAAATGGTCCGATTATTCCAAAGCCTTCTAATTGATCCACAATTCTACCCGCACGATTATATCCTACTTTTAGTTTTCTTTGAAGCAAACTTGCCGATCCCTGTTGATTAATAACTACAATTCTTGCAGAATCAACAAAAATTGGATCGATATCATCGACCTCAAGATTTCCTCCTGCTTCAGAATTTTCGCCTACGAATTCAGGGAGAAGTAGCGCATCTGGATATGCTCTTTGAGCACCGATAAATCCACATATTTTTTCTACTTCAGGCGTATCAACAAATCCACATTGTAATCTTATAATGTCTGATCCGCTTGAAATAAGCATATCTCCACGACCAATTAGTTGATCAGCACCTGATGAATCTAAAATTGTTCTAGAATCTATTTTTGACAAAACACGAAAAGCAATTCTAGCAGGGAAATTAGCTTTAATCATACCCGTAATAACATTTACAGAAGGTCTTTGTGTAGCAACAATTAAATGTATACCAATAGCCCGTGCTAATTGTGCGATTCGAGCTATAGGATGCTCAACTTCTTTTCCAGCCGTCATTATTAGGTCTGCAAATTCATCTATTAATAAAACTATATAAGGCAAGTAACGATGTCCATTTTCAGGATTTAGTTTTCGTTTAATAAATTTTTGATTATATTCTTTTATTGTTCTTGCACCTGCATTTTTTAATAATTCATAGCGATCATCCATTTCCGAACATAATGAATTCAATGTGTTTACAACTTTGGATGTATCTGTTATTATTGCATCTTCTTCATCTGGTAATTTTGCAAGAAAATGCCGTTCAATTTTATTGTATAGTGTAAGTTCTACTTTTTTTGGATCCACCAACACAAATTTTACTTGAGCTGGATGTTTTTTGTATAATAAAGAAACTAAAATTGCATTTAAACCAACAGATTTACCTTGTCCTGTTGCACCGGCAACAAGAAGGTGTGGCATTTTAGTTAAGTCAAAAGTGTAGGTTTCATTGGTAATGGTTTTTCCTATAACTACAGGTAGTTCGTAATCACAATTCTGGAATTTTTCAGAAGCAATTAAAGAACGCATACTTACCATGTCAGGTTTGGAGTTAGGTACTTCAATTCCTATGGTGCCCTTCCCTGGTATAGGAGCAATAATACGAATTCCAAGAGCACTTAAGCTAAGCGCTATATCGTCTTCAAGGTTTTTGATTTTCGAAATCCGAACACCAGGAGCAGGAACAAGCTCATATAAAGTTACAGTAGGACCAACAGTAGCTTTAATTTTAGAGATGGAAATTTTATAATTTGCTAGTGTTTCTACTATTCTGTCTTTGTTAGTTTCAAGTTCTTCTTTGTCTATTGAAACACTTCCACCACCATAATCTTTTAACAAATCAATAGGAGGGAGGGTGTAGTCTGATAAATCTAATTTTGGATCGTATTCTCCAATATCTTTTAATAATTGAGCCGATAAATCATCTGGATTTTCTTCAACAATTGAAGGTTCAGATGATTCTACTAACTTTTCTTCTTTCGGTACTTCAATTTCAAATTCATCTTTTAAGATGTTTTTCTCATCAACTGCTGGCTTCTCATTCTTTGATTTTTCTTCAGATTCATTTTTGTCTTCACCAAATTCGATTGTTTCAGAAATCTCCTCTTCTTTTATCTCGTCATCTTTTATGGTATTTATTACATTGAAATCCGCATCTCCACTTTCAGCAATTTGTTCTTCTAAATTTTCCAAATGTGTTTCTTTATTTTTCTTGAAAAGATTTAGTATTAGCGCATAGTTTGGATTAAATAAAATGGTAATTAAAATGTAGAGCAGTCCCAAATAAACAAGAAGTGCTCCAATGTTTCCAAGAGATAAAACTAGCCATTCGTTTGTGTAAAAACCAATTGAGCCTCCTAGAAAGGTTATTGAATTAGAAAAGTAACCTAAAAATAAGGATAGCCAAACTCCTAAAAAGATTGTTTTTAAAGTATAAGATTTAAGAGGGATTTGGTTTACATTAAATAAAATTCGTAGTCCATATAAAGTAAATAGCATGCAAAATGCAATAGAAGATAAGCCAAATGAATTATACATTAATTTATGAGAAAGAAAAGCTCCTAGTTTTCCAAGCCAGTTTTGAACATTTTCACCGCTTTCAATAAAAAGAAAATCATAGAATGATTTGTTAAGTATTCGATCTTGATCTTCTTTCCAGGTAAATAAATAAGAAACACATGATATTAACAAGAAAATAGATCCAACTAATAAAATGGTGCCGAAAATTGTTTTGATTTTTTTTCGATCAAATATTTTTTTATTCTTTGTTTTTGAAGATGATTTTGATTTTTTTGTTTTAGCCGATGTCTTTTTTTTAGCCGGAGCCTTTTTTTTTACGGTTTTATTATTCTCATCTTTTGGAATGTATTCGTTTTCCGACATTTTTGGTACTTAGAGTATATAAACTACTAATATAGTTTCTTTATATTGCTCATTTTAAAGTTGGCTGCTATATCTATACACATATAGCTGTTAGTTTAAATAATTTCACTTTATATGTTTATAAGCTTGTGATACAGAATATCAGTAGGAAGACCAACTACGTTGTTATAAGAGCCATCTATTTTATGAATTCCAACAAGACCAATCCAATCTTGAATTCCATAGGACCCAGCTTTGTCATAAGGTTGATGATTGTCAATGTAATGAGTAATTTCCTTTTCTGAAATTTCATTAAAGTACACAATTGTTTTTTCACTAAAAACATCTTCAAATTCTCCAAATTTTATCATACATGAACTAACTACTGTATGCATTTTACCAGAAAGTGTTTTTAAAGTTGAAAAAGCTTCATCTCTATTTTTGGGTTTTCCAATAATTTTATTTTCAAAGCAGACTGTTGTATCTGCTGTTAATAGTATTTTATTATCAGAATTTACGACTTTAAATAAAGCAAGCATTTTCATTTTTGAAATATATTCTGCTACTTCCATAGCAGGTATATTAATAGGGTATGATTCATCAATGTTTACAGGATGAGATGTAAATGAAAACCCCATTTTTTTTAATAATTCTTTTCTTCTTGGAGAAGCTGAACCAAGAATTATTTCAGGTATTTGTTTATTGAATAAAGGAGGCATGAAATGTTGTCATTAATCCAAATAACATGGAAAGTTTAATTAATTGATTGTTCCAGAAATATTCGTTTTTATTGCTTAATAATAATCGAATAATAACCACTAAATTTAACACTGATGCAACTCCGAAACCTAAAGAATTAATAGAATTAAGGCCAATTTGACTAAAGGCGTTTATAGAAAAGAAATAAATATAAATACAAACAGGAATTAACAGAATAAAAGCTATTGTTATTTGTGTTTTTCTAATCCCAATAATCATAGGTAAAGAACGTACATATATTAGTTTATCGCCTTTGATATCTTCTATGTCTTTTAAAATTTCACGAGCAAAATTTTGAATAAAAGCAAATAAACAAAGCATCCATAATAATTTATATGCATCATGTAGATACCACATTTTTGAATTCAAAGTATCTGGATTAGTTTCTAGATAAGATATTTCAAAAAAGATAATTACTAAAACCGGGATTAATGCAGTTAATAATCCAATTATCATGTTTCCTATAACTGCTTTTTTTTTGAGAAAAAGACTATAGAACCACAACATATTTATGGATATTAGATGAATAACAACAAACCAAAGTGAATTTAACACAGAGCCGATTATAACAGCTAAAAAGAAACCACAAAAATTAAAAATCCAATGAAGCATTATCGCCCATCTTCTTTTTAAAGATCGATTTATAATCATTTTATATGGTTTGTTAACTCTATCCGCTTTTACATCAAAATAATCATTTATGATATTTCCTGCTGCAGCGATAAATAGAGTAGAGATTACTAGTGTTAAAAAAAGATAGTTAGATGTATCAGTATTAAGTATATGTTGCTTTTTTTCAAGATAGAATTTGCATCCGTACATTGTTAATACGATTATAAGAAGGTTAATAGGTCTTATGATTCTAAATATTGCTATCATTTAATGATTTTGTAGACAGTTCTTCTATTTGTTTGATGCGCTTTTTCTATTTCAGCATTTGAATTTAATAGAGCAATGTACTTGTCATCAAAAATGGGATATGCACTTCCATAACCTTTATATTGCATTCTTTGAGGATTAATTTTTCTTGATATTAAATAATCATATACTGCTTTTGCTCTATCTGTTGATAAAGCGATATTATCTTTTTCAATACCTCTAGAGTCAGTGTGCCCTCCAAGTTCAATTTTGACATTGGGATTTTCTAGAAGAAAAGTAACAAGATTATCTAATTCAATATAAGATTCAGGTCTTAGATTGGACTTGTATCTATCAAAAAAAACATTTGCTAGAACTATTTGATTGTCAGATTTACCAATAGGGTCTAATGGAATATCCATATGTCTTTTTTCCATGCCTTCGGGAATAGTCATATTAAAGTTTACAGAATAAAATGTGTAACCTTTTTCATTTACTTTTAGTGCGTATTCTTTATTTATAGGCAGTGAAACAACAAATTCTCCTGTTGTCTTATCCGCATAAGAAGTAACAATAGTTTTTCCAGTTTCAAGGTCAATAAGTTCAAATTTACCTCCAATAGGTAGTTTGGTTTTAGAGTCGTATACAATCCCTTCAAAATAAAGCGTTTTTGTAGGTCTTAAATGTTCTGGCAGATTAAAATGATAAATATCTAAACCACCATAGCCACCATGTCTGTTAGAAGCAAAAAAAGCAATTTCACCTTGTGCAGAAACCATCAATGAGTTTTCATTGTAATGAGTGTTTATAGGGTAACCAAGATTTTCAGGTTTTGACCAATTTCCATTTTCGTCGAGACGACTAACAAATAAATCAGTGCCTCCAAGTCCAACATGTCCTTTCGATGCAAAGTAAAGCGTTTTTCCATCAGGATGAATTAAGACAGATTCTTCCGCGTAAGGTGTGTTTATCATATTAGACAATCTTCTAGGAACTCCCCATTCACCGTTATTATTAAGATTAGAAACAAATATATCGGCATTGTCCTTTGCTCCACTCCCCTTTATTTCACGAATAAAATATAAAGTTTTGCCATCAGCAGATAAAGAAGGTTGTGTTTCCCAGCTAGCTGTATTAATAAAACCAGGGATGTTTCGGGGATTCATCCATCTACTCCCTAATCGTTGGGTGTAAAATAAATCACAACTTCCTTTTCCATACCTATTTGATCCATAATTCTCTCCAGATGCATCAGGACAGGCAACAAAAACTAAAGATCTTCCATCAGCAGATAGAGTAGGAGCTCCTTCGTTGCGAATAGTATTTATGTTATTAGGCATCGGAAAAGCTTTTTGCCAGATACTATCATCAGAAATATTTGAAACAAAGAAATCTTCTTGTTTTTTAAATCTATTTGCGTATTCATTGGGTAATAATCTGGTGAAAAGCATGGTTTTTCCATCCACCGTTATAGTAGGGAAATATTCGGGGTATTGCGTGTTTATTCCTGGTCCTACATTTATTGGATTAAAATCCACTGGGTTTTTTATAGATTCTATGGAAAATAATGCACATTCGACTAATCTTATGGCTTCTCTTCGATAATCTGGATTTGAATTTCTAAAAGTTAAAAATTTATTAAGCGGAAGGATTGATTCCTTGTAACTCCCTTTTTGCATTAAAAGTTTTCCTAATTGATAATAAGTGTTCCCTGTTTTAGTGTGATTTGGATTTATTTCAATGGCTGCTGCATAATGCTCAATAGCTTTATCAGAGTTGGATAAATATTCATGATATTCGGCAGATAATAAATGCGCCTCAATAAAATTTGGATCTTTATCTATCGCTTTTTTAAGCAAACAAATTCCACCTTTAAAATTTGGCATACCTGTTTCGATATCAATTTTTTCTCTGGGAGCTTTTAATGCTTTTTCAAATAATTTAATGCAGGACCTTTTTTTTGTTGTATAGGTCATTTGAGAAAAACTAGTGTTTATCAGTAATAAGCAAAAAAATAAAAGCGTTGTTTTTTTTAAAAGCATCGTATTATGGAATGTTAAGATATTTATGAGTTTGTAGAGAAAGTTTCCATTTGTTATTCTTTTTGACATAGTCTATTATTAAAGGGGTAACGCTTTCTTTTTTTGTCCATTCAGGTTGAAGGTATAATATGCAGTTTTTCGATACTTTTTTGGCATGATTTTCCGCCCATTTTAAATCACTTTTATTAAAGACAATTATTTTTAGCTCATCCGCTTTTTGATATGCTTGTTCGCAAGGTGACTTGAATTTTTTGGGTGAAAAACAATACCAATCAATATCAGAATTTAATTTATAAACTCCTGATGTTTCAATAGCCACGTTCATTTTTTTTGCTTTTAAAGCTGATATCAAATATGAAAGATCATATTTTGCTGGTTCTCCACCTGTAATTACAACGAAATTTGCATTGCTTGTTACGCATTTATCAACAACGGAATTAATCGATGTGATTTGCTTTTTTTCAACACTCCAACTTTCCTTAACATCACACCATACACATCCGATATCACAACCAGCTACACGAATAAAATAAGCTGATCTTCCTGCATAGTAACCTTCACCCTGAAGTGAGTAAAAAGTTTCCATCACAGGAATTTCATTAAAAGGGTCAAATTGAATAGTTTTCACAAAGTAAAATTAATTCAATTTTATATAGCAAAAAACACTCCAATTTATATTGATATTGAAAATCAAATTTTCACAAATGATTTCAAAGTGTTTTCTCCGCTATTGTCAATAAAATTAAGAATGTATTTTCCTTTTTTTAATGAAGAGATATTTATTTTATGAGTGTTTTTTGAATTTATGTTAATTACTTTTTGTCCAATCAAATTAAGAATTTCAATTCTACCATTAAACGCTGAGTTTAACGTAAGTTCATTATTTGCAGGATTTGGGTAAAAAGAGATGTTGAAATTTATTTCGTTCACTTCCGCATTTGATAAAACATCAAATTTTATTGTTCCTGGAGATATTCCTGCATCAAAGTTTGAAATTTCATTATTATTTAAATCATAAATATATATTTTTCCATATGTAGAAAAATCTGTATTACTTGTGTATAGGTAGCCATCAACAGGATCCTGACTTAAACAGTAATAGTTTAAATTGAAATTATTTAATGGACCAATATTGTTCATTAAGTTAATGTCAAATTCATTCAAGGTTGTTTCTTGTGAAATTTGATAAACGAGTTTATCATCTTTTAAACAAGAAGTTCCACAACCAGTAATGGCTGAAGCAATGTCAGTGGTGGAATTAAGTGTATTGTTTGAAATATCTATTTTTGAAATAGAGGCTCCTGACCAATCTTTATTATTTACGGTATAGAGGTGCCCATTTTTAAAAACCATATTGTCCGGGTTTTTTCCATTAATACCAAGGTTTATTTCATTGCCATATGTCATGTTGTTTAAATCCAATATTCCTACAATCCCTTTTTCATTCCCCCATTCATACCCATTGTTGATAGCAATATATGCATCAGAACCATTAACTATAATGTTTTGAGTAGACCATTTTGGTCCAGATATCGTATCTATTTCAAGGTGTAAACTTAAATCAGATGTATTGTACACATGTAGGTATGAATTAAATAATATTGGCATAAAAGTTACATTATCATAATCTCCTCTACTTACAATTATTTTGTCGTTCCAAACTGCTAAATTTCTTATCCCATCTACTTGTTGAGAGTTTAAAAGGGAATAAGTGTTTTTGTTATATTTAAAGAGCATATTGTCTGCAGCAACATATACATAATCTCCATTAATAACCATGTCTGATGCAAATCTTACTCCATTAATAGTGTCAACTACAGAATATGTCTGTGAGGAAGGGTTATAGCTAGCAAGTGTTGGAGGGTTGACTAATTGATTTGAAGTATAATCAAAAAAACCTTCATTAAGAATGAATACTTGGTTGATGTAATTTTGAGAAAAAGTAGTTAATGAAACTGTAAGGGATAATAATAGTAAAATGTTTTTCATTTTTTTTGTTTTATGAATTTATAAATAATATCAAAACAGAAGAATGAAAAAAGTAGTGATTGGAAATGAATTTAAACAGATATTCTATAATTAATTTCACCAAAGACCGACTTTAATCTGAAGTCCTCCTCATTAGATAACGGCAAGTATTCTGGCTCATATCAACTCCTTTCATCCTTCCCGTCAAACGACAGTGGTTTTTTGAATGGATTTGGCGATACTTACAGCTGCAGATACAGCTCCGGATTTATACCGGATTCCTTATTAAGTCAAATTAACGACACCTAAATCTGAAACAAATATAAGAAAGATATGATTGAATTATTATGATGTAAGTTTAATTTTTAAATAATTTTAAAATTAGGCTTAATTTTTCACGAATTTCTGTTCTGTCAATGATGAAATCTAGAAATCCATGTTCTAAAAGAAATTCAGATTTTTGAAAACCTTCTGGAAGGTCTCTACCTATAGTTTCCTTAACAACTCTAGGGCCAGCAAATGCTATTAGGGCATTTGGTTCAGCAATGTTAAGGTCGCCAAGCATTGCAAAAGAAGCAGTTACACCACCTGTCGTAGGATCTGTTAAATACGAGATATAGGGCAACTTTTTTTCAGCTAGCAATCCTAATTTTCCTGAAATTTTAGCCATTTGCATTAAAGAATAACCTGCTTCCATCATTCGAGCTCCTCCTGATTTAGAAATAATCATAAAAGGGCATTCAAGTTTTATGGCTTGATCAATGGCTCTACTTATTTTTTCACCCATCACAGAACCCATTGAGCCTCCAATAAATTGAAAATCCATTGCTGCCACAACTAAATCATTTCCATCAAGTTTGCCTTTTGCTGTTCTAATAGCATCGTTAAGACCAGTTTTGCTTTGTGATGCTTTAACCCGGTCTATATATTTTTTAGTGTCAACAAATTTAAGAGGGTCGCCTGATTTTAAATTTTTATTTAATTCTGTATATTTTGAATTATCGAAAATCAAATTAAAATATTCTTCTGAACCTATTTTTTCATGGTGTGAACATCTGTTACAAACAAATCCATTTTTTTCAATATCATCTGAAGTAAATAAAGTTTTACAGTTAGTACATTTCACCCATAATCCTTCTGGAGTTTCTTTCTTTTCTTCAGTGGATGTTGTTATTCCTTCTTTATTTCTTTTAAACCATGCCATAATCTCGTATATTCAATTAGCTATATCACTTGGAAAGAGAGTTCATATTATTTAAATCAGAAAAAGCTTGTTCAAGCCTTTTTTGAAAAGTCACTTCTCCTTCTCTTACCCATTTTCTTGGATCATAATGCTTTTTATTTGGCTCATCAGCTCCTTCTGGATTTCCAATTTGAGTCTTAAGATAATCAATTTTAGAACTAACATAGTTTCTAACTCCTTCGGTATATGCAAATTGGAGATCAGTATCAATGTTCATTTTAATTACTCCATAACCAATGGATTCTCTAATTTCTTCCAAAGTCGAGCCTGAACCACCATGAAACACAAAGTCTATTGGATTTGAGCTTGTATTGTAATTTTTTTCAATATACTCCTGAGAATTTTTCAATATAACAGGAGTTAAAACAACATTTCCTGGTCTATAAACACCATGTACGTTTCCAAAAGCAGCAGCTATTGTAAATCTAGGTGAAACTTTCATCAGCTCTTCATAGGCGTATGCAACTTCTTCGGGTTGTGTATATAATCTTGAGCTATCTACATTTGTATTGTCAACCCCATCTTCTTCTCCTCCTGTTATACCAAGTTCTATTTCAAGAGTCATGCCCATTTTTGACATTCTCTTTAGGTAGGATTTGCATATTTCAATGTTTTCTTCAATAGGTTCTTCTGATAGATCAATCATGTGTGAGCTATATAAAGGCTTGCCTGTCTCTTTAAAGTGAACTTCACTCGCATCAAGTAATCCATCAATCCAGGGTAGTAATTTTTTTGCGCAATGATCGGTATGAACAATAACTGTTGCACCATATGCTTCAGCTAAAGCATGAATATGTTTAGCTCCAGAAACACCTCCTAATATTGCTGCATTTTGATTTTCATTACTTAATCCTTTTCCGGCATTAAAATGTGCTCCTCCATTAGAAAACTGAATAATAACAGGGGAATTTAAACGTGCTGCCGTTTCCATTACAGAGTTAACCGTACTTGAACTTGTTACATTAACTGCAGGAAGTGCATATCCATGCTTTTTTGCATGTTTAAATATTTCTTGAACTTGATCTCCAGTTGCTACTCCAGGTAATATTTTCATAGATGTATTATAAATTTGTGCTCAAAGATAAAAATATTCAATTGAATATTGTATTTTAAATGATTGATTATTCACTTAATATTTTAAGTTTTGCAAATCGAAGAAGTACTGTTTTTGTTCCATGATTTGGAAAAAAGATGATTGCTTTTTGATCGCCTCCCTGTCCATTTAATTTGGTTATTTTACCTTTTCCGAATCTTTCATGAATAATATTTTGACCAACCATGAATGCAGAATTTTTATCTGAATCTGCTAGTGAATTTGAAGAAGTTTGTAAGGGTTTTAAATTGGAAGGAACATTTTTTTTAGGGAAAGTAGTATTCTTTCTTGTCATCTTTATCGATCGACCACGACCTGCCATTTTAGGCATTTCAAGTTCTAAGTACTTTGGATTTATTTCATCAATAAATCTGCTAGGTTCTGAGCTAATTAATTGCCCCCATGTAAATCTTGAAGATGCATAAGATAAAGTACATTCATTTTTTGCTCTGGTAATAGCGACATAAAAAAGCCTTCGTTCTTCTTCAAGTTCTGATCTGCTATGTAATGATAATTGTGAAGGAAAAAGGTTTTCTTCTAGTCCAACAATGAAAACACAAGGAAATTCAAGTCCTTTACTTGAATGAATTGTCATTAGGCTAACATGATTTCTGTCTTCTTTCTTTTCAGTATCAGCATCTGTTAATAGCGCAACATCTAAAAGAAAATCAGAAAGAGATTTAAATTCATCCGTATTATTTAAGTCTACAAATTCCTGAAGTCCTCCAAGTAATTCTTCGATATTTTGAAAACGCTCTACCTCTTCAGGACCTTTATCTATTTCTCCTTTTAATTCTCTTATTATTCCAGATTCTTTTGCAATTAATTCACCTAATTCAAAAGCATTTAATTTGTTGAGTTGAACCTGAAAACTTTTAATCATATTAACAAAGTCATTTAAACGACCTTGGGTTGGTTTGTTAAGAGTTAAGGGATATTTCTCTGGATCCTCTATGATGCCCCATAGGCTAACGCCATATTGACTTGCAGCTATAGTTATTTTGTCTTTAGTGGTGTTTCCAAGTGCTCTTTTTGGATAATTTAAAGCTCTTTTAAATGCCTCTTCATCATGTGGATTTGTCGTAAGCCTGAAATAAGCCAATAAGTCTTTAATTTCTTTTCTTTGGTAAAAAGAAATTCCTCCATATATTTTATAAGGGATATTAAATTTCCTTAAGGCTTCTTCAAAAGAACGGGATTGTCTGTTTGTTCTATATAAAATCACAAAATCATTATAGGTTTTTACACTTTTGTTTTTTAATTGATTGATTTTATTGGTAATTATTTTGCCTTCTTCATTATCACTTAATGCTCTAACAACTTTAATTTTATTCCCTTCTATATTATTTGTCCAGACAATTTTATGTATCTGATCTTTGTTTTTTGATATAATGCTGTTTGCTGCTTCTACAATGTTTTTTGAACTTCGGTAATTTTGCTCTAATTTAAAAAGATTGAAGTCAGGGTAGTCCACCTTGAAATTTAAAATATTCTTGATATTTGCTCCCCTAAATGAATAGATGCTTTGTGCATCATCTCCAACAACACATATGTTCTCATATGCTGCTGCAAGCTTTTTAATAATAAGGTATTGTGCATAATTTGTATCCTGATACTCGTCTACTAATAAGTAACGATATTTTTGCTGGTAATAATGTAAGACGTCAGGAAATTTACTGAGTAAAATGTGCGTTTGAAATAGCAAATCATCAAAATCCATTGCTCCGGCTTTTCTGCACCTGTTTTCATATGCTTTATATATTCTGCCAAGTTCAGGTCTTCTAGCTTGTTTATCTTCCCATATAATTTCTTCGTTTTGCGTATAAGCCTCGGCAGATAATAAATTATTTTTTGCAGATGATATTCTACCAAAAACATGACTTACTTTATATGCTTTGTCATCGAGATTAAATCCTTTTATAATGTCTTTTAACAGACTTTTCGAATCTTGTGTATCGTAAATTGTGAAATTTGAAGGATAACCAATTCTATCTGCATTAAAACGCAATATTTTTGAAAAAACAGAATGAAAAGTACCCATAGAAATATTTCTAGCTTCACTTTCTCCAACAATAGAAGCAATGCGTTCGGACATTTCCTTAGCTGCTTTATTGGTAAAAGTTAGTGCCATAATGTTAAATGGATCTACTCCATTTTCAATCATATAGGCTATACGATAGGTGAGAACACGTGTTTTTCCTGATCCAGCTCCGGCAATTACCATCATAGGTCCGTCTATTTGCTGGACAGGTAATCGTTGACTTTCATTAAGTTCTTCTAAATAATTCACGGATAAATACAAAAATACAAATATGCATCTCTTTATTTAGCTTTTAAATAAATTTATCGGATTATATTTGCTAAAACTAAAATCAATGAAGTTATTATTTTCATTTATATTCATTTTTGGATTATCGACATCATTTTCTCAAACAATTGTTGGTTCTGAAATTGGTGTTGACGGTTATTTAGGAGCATCAAATTTAGGTGGTTCTTTTGGAGCTGGATTGAAATATGGTTTTAAAAGTCCAGAAAATTTAATTTTTGGTCCTTCAGTAAGATTAATGCGAACATGGTCTAATTATTTGGGAATAAAAACATCATATAATATATGGGGAGGAGGTGTTTTTGCACATTATCGTTATCAAAACTCTCTTTTTGCTGGAGCTGAATTTGAAATGCTAAAAAGTCCGATAAGTTATACTGCCATTAATCCATCTACCAATTGGGCTGCAACTTTATTTATTGGAGCTGGTTTTTCTAGAGAATTTAATCAAAAAATCAGATTAAATATTGGATTGTTTTATGATGTGATTAATGCAGATAACAGTCCTTTTAGACCTAGTTACTTTATGAAAATTAAAGATAGCCAAACAGGACAGGTTACTAAGATTTTGCCTTTTATATATAGGTTAGCTGTTTTTATTCCATTAGGAAACAAAGAAATTTTAGAAGAAGAAATGGAAGACGATGATTCTTGGTAATTAAAGTTTGATTCATGAAAATAGGAATGGTATTGTATCCTACATATGGTGGGAGTGGGGTTGTAGCAACAGAACTTGGTAAGGCACTTGCTGAAAAGGGAAATGAAATTCATTTTATTACATATTCTCAGCCTGTAAGATTACAGCAATTCACAAAGAATATTTTTTATCATGAAGTTTTGATGAGTAATTATCCTTTGTTTGATTATCCTCCTTATGAGACAGAACTTGCAAGTAAAATTGTCGATGTGGTTATTCATGAAAAACTGGATATTTTACATGTGCATTATGCAATTCCTCATGCTTCAGCTGCTTTTATGGCGCAACAAATTTTAAAATTCAAAGGCCTAAGTATTCCTTATATCACTACTTTACATGGTACGGATATTACGCTTGTTGGAAAATCACCTTCTTTTGAGCCAGTAATTTCTTTTTGTATCAACTCATCTTCGGCTGTTACTGCTGTTTCGGAGAGTTTAAAAAATGATACGTATACTCACTTTGATATTAACAAAGAAATTCATGTTATTCCCAATTTTGTGGAATTTTCTCAAAATAAAGAAAATCTAAATCGATCAGATTATGCAAGCAACCATCAAAAAATATTAAGTCATATTTCAAACTTTAGACCCGTTAAAAGAATAACAGATGTTATTAAGATATTTAAAATAGTATCAGAGAAAATTGACTCGAAATTAGTATTGGTTGGTGATGGTCCTGATAGATATAAAGCCGAATCATTATGTAGAGAAATTGGCTTATGTGATAAAATCATTTTTATTGGTAAAATCCCTGATTCTTCTCAAATTTTAAAAATATCCGATTTGTTTTTATTGCCTTCTCAAACCGAAAGTTTTGGATTGGCCGCTCTTGAGGCCATGCTTGAAGGGGTTCCTGTAATTTCCTCAAATGCAGGAGGGTTGCAGGAAGTGAATGTTAATGCTATAACAGGATTTACATCTGATGTGTCGGATATATCAAAAATGGCTCAAGATGCTTTAAAAATCCTTGAAAGCAAGTCTCTATGGTCAAAAATGAGTGCTGCCTCTAAAAAACGTGCGCAGATGTTTTCTTTAGAAAATATCTTGCCGAAATATGAAAAAATATATTTAACAGCTAAAGTTTAATGCAAAAAAAAGAGATCCGAAGATCTCTTAAATTTTAAAAGGATATGCTAATTAAGCGTTTCCAGTTCCTTCTCCTTCACCTTCTCCTTCACCTTCACCTTCACCTTCACCTTCACCTTCACCTTCTCCAGCAGCAGCTTCTTCAGTTGCATCAGCAGACGCGTCATCACCACAAGAAACTAAAACAGTACTAGTAGCAAATACTAGTGCAAGTGTTAAAAATACTTTTTTCATTTTTTTAAATTTTAATTATTAATAATAAATTTCTAGACACAAATGTATTCAAAAAAGTATTTGTTAATTAAGCTATTTTATGATTTGCTTAATTAAAGAAAAATGTTAAAACATAAAAACCTGTAAATGAATTACTTGCGTGATGCTAATTAGGTTTTGTTATGTATTTTTAACAACTAGAAAAGAAATATTAAATTTTTGATTTGAATTTGAATTTTGCTCTGTTCTTTTTAATTAGTTTAAGAAGTATTTGAGCTTCTTGTTCATCTATTTTTCTACCTAAACCATGTGTTTTTCCTTTATAATCAAAAAAAATAGAATCTTTTCCTTTTATCCATGGAGATGATTCCCAGACTGCCTGCAATGTTTTCTTTTCCACCACATCTATTCGAAATGATTCTATATGTTCGAAATAAAATGGAATAGCTTTTCCGTAATTAAAAATAGATTTTTTTATATGGATTCCAAGCTCATCAATTTTGATTAATTCCTTGCCAACCATTCTCCAAATAAAAGTTTTTCCAACAGTGATTGAATAATAAAGCCAAAAACTAAGAAAGATGTAAAGAATTATTTTTTCTTGTTGATTGAGAGATAAAATAAATAAACAGCTTATAACTGTTATTCCAATTGTTAGCCACATTGCTAACCATGCACCCATTAAAGCATTAATAATTGAACTTTGTTCAGGAAGTATTATTATGGTGGATAATTTATTATTATCGACGTAACTAATTCTTTTACTGATAATTTTCATAAATCTATTTTAGATTATAAAAAAAGGCGAATCATCGATTCACCTTTTTTTGTGTTGAGATATTTTTATTATTCTTTAATAAATTTAATCACTTTAAGGGTGTTATTAATAATAAATTCAAAGTAATAAATTCCTGAATTTAAATTTTGAAGTGAAACATTACTTTCATATAGTCCTAAATTTTCCACAAAATAATTAGATGAAATTTCTTTTCCAGATATATCTTTTAGTTTGATACTAATATTGCTTTTTTCTTTAAGATTATATTGAATATTAATTTGATTATTAGCAGGATTAGGAAATATCTTAATCATCTCGTCTGGTTGAGTTAGCATTTGATTGATACTTGAAGTTCCAACATCTACAAATCCATTAGTAACAGCCTCATTAATTGAAGCCTTGCTTGCATTGTCAACTCTTCCTTGAGGATCTATCAACAAACCAACAATATGAATTTCATTTTCATCCCATTCTGCTGGTAGGGTATATGAAAAGTTAAGTGTATGAACTTCACCAGAATTAACGGTTGCAGGAAAACTATTTGGCTCTCCATCAAAACTAGGTGAAATTGTTCTTGCAACATGATTATAAACCATTTGTGCTGCTGGAACAGGGCTTGGAAGAAGTTCGAATCCTCCCATAACTCCGTTTCCACCACCTGCATATGCATTGGATTGATTATATCCTGAGGTAGTGCCAGTAACATTATCTTCAGTTAAAACACATGCTATTTTGTAATTATTATTGGCAGAATTAGTGAAAGTAGAAGTCACCGATACATTTAAAGTTCTTGTTGCCGCATCCCATGTTGCTCCATTAACCATAGTTGCTACCGGAGCTGTTTGTAATCGACTTAAAAATTCTGTTGTCATTTGAGAAGGGTCCACGTCGTTTCCTCTATCCACAGTTGCACTAGGGTATCCACTAATTAAATTGCCAAATCCTGTGTCATATGTTGCATCTGTCATAGGGTCTCCATTATGAACAGCTACTCCAACCCAGAAACCATCATAAGAAGCATCGAATAAATCCATATATACAGCACCTCTAGGACACCATTGGCACCAAGTTCCAGTAGCTTCTTCACTAATAACCATTTTACCTGCTGCAGGAACTATTGGATTGATTGTTTGGCTAAGAGTGTCATCAGAACTATCATCATCAACTCCTCCATTAACTGATGTTAGATATGCTAATACAGTTGATGAACCAGCAGTTAAATTAACAGAAGGGAGAACAATATCATAAGAACCTGTACTAGCGATACTAACTCCTGATATAGATTGTGGAGTAGTTGATCCGTTATATTCTAAAGTAACAGAAGCATCGGTAATAGTGGTTTGGCCAGCATTTACAATTGTAATTGTAGGAGTAACTGTTTGCCCTGCAATTGTACCTCCCATATCTAGTCCGGCTACCATTGCATTTAAATTAGGAAGTGTATAGGTTTGATGACCAAAACAAATATCATCTATATAAAAGTCACTATTTTGTATAGGGTATAAATCAACAGAGGCAACAGCGTTTGTTGCATTGTTCCATGTACCAATAATAGAGTTATCAATATAAGCTTTCCATACTCCTAGAGTTAGATTTGCTTCAATTTTTAAATTAAACCATGTTTCAGCTGTATAAGCCCCTGATGCTTGTTGAGCACCATCATCAATTACAACTTGTCCATTATCCATGTTTACATTTAATGCCCAAATAGATCCAATTGTTTGAGATCCCTGGATATTGAAATAGGCATTTTTATTTGCCATAATGTAAAAATTAGATTCCAAAGTAAATATACCACTGTTGTATAATTGACCAAAATCAAGAACTACATCTTGTGGTCCTCCAGTACCTGTAGATGAAAACCCAATGGAATTGGAACCACTACTTGCATATGCATCAGTTACCATTGCGTCTTCAGCTCCACCAGTTGCTCCACTCCAGGTTGTCCAGTAGGAAGATTGTGTTCCAACATAAGAACCAACTGCATAAGATTCAAAATCGTCACAAAATACATTTTGTGAGAATATGGAAGAAGAAATAATTAAAGAAATAAATAAAAGGTAAGTTTTTTTCATGATATATATATAAATGTTACGAGAACAAATTTACAATAATTTAATTTATTTATTTTAGAAGTATTAATTTTGCTTTATCCCAGTATTTATCAAGATTTTCAAGCGACATATTGTTAATTTCCTCACCATCTTTTTTAATCAAATTTTCCATCAATTGGAATCTTTTAATAAATTTTTGATTTGTCTTTTCAAGAGAATTTTCAGCTTCAATATCCAAATATCTAGATAGGTTTATTAAAGAGAATAAAAGATCTCCGTACTCTTCTGAAATTTTATCAGATTTTTTATTTACTTCTTCTTTTAATTCATCAAGTTCTTCGTAAACTTTTCCCCACACATCTTTTAATTCATCCCATTCAAATCCAATTCCTTTTGCTTTTTCTTGGATTCTTATAGCTTTTACAAGTGATGGCAATGAATTTGGAACTCCCTCAAGAACAGAGCTCTTACCTTCTTTTAATTTGAGTTTCTCCCAGTTAGCTTTCACTTCTTCTTCATTAACTACTTCAACATCTCCATATACATGAGGATGTCTGTGAATAAGTTTTTCGCAAATTTCATTTAAAACAGATGTAACATCAAACACCTTTTTTTCTGAACCTATTTTACAATAAAAGACAAGATGCAGAAAAAGATCACCAATTTCACCAGAAAGCGATTTAAGATCATTTTTAATGATAGCATCTCCAAGTTCATAAGTTTCTTCAATAGTAAGTTGCCTTAAAGTTTCAAAGGTTTGTTTTTTATCCCAAGGACATTTTTCTCTTAAATCATCCATTATGTTTAAGAGCCTTTCAAAAGCGATTAATCTAGAATCCATGTTTGCAAAAATAAATCAATTTCAATGATAGCATTATTTATATTTGTAAACATTTATATCTTGTCCTTATTTTATTTAATTATTTTTTGATGTTATTAGATAGATGAAATATTTAATAGTTTTAATTTTTCAGGTATTTCTGTTTTCTTTTTATTCACAAAAAACATCAGAAATTTATTCAGATGTATGGGGGATAGAAGGAAGAATCAAGTCTGGATTTTTGCTAGCTCATAGAGGTGTAATGGCCCATATACCTACTCAAATGGCTTATTGTGGTGAGGTTTCTTTATATCGCAAACCTTCTGGAAATAAAAAATGGCATTCGAGTTATAAACATCCACAACATGGAATTACTTTGATTGCCGGCTCTGCTGGAAATAATGAAGTTTTAGGATATTTTTTTGGAAGTTATGGGTATATCGAATTGCCAATAATAAAAAAAAATAATTTTCAACTTGATTGGAAATTAGGTATTGGTCTTGCTTATTCCACAAAGAAATATGATCCAATTAGCAATCCTAAAAATGCTGCAATTGGTTCTAATTTAAATGCGCTTTCTTGTTTTGGGGCAAGGGCTTCGTATTTTTTTAAAAAGCAAAAATTAACCTTGGGTTTGGATATGACCCATTATAGCAATGGATCTTTTAATGTCCCTAATTTAGGTGTAAATATTCCTTTTTTGTCTATTGGATATGGTCATGATATATGTGAAAAAGTAAAGGATACTGCTTTTATAAAATCATCATATGCAAATAATAATTGGAATTTTGGCATTATTACAATTTATTCAGCAAAGCAGATAAATACAATGAATGATAATCGATATTCTGTATTTGCTTTAGATTTATTTTCTAGAAGAATTTTTTCTCCTAAGGCTGGACTTGAATTAGCTGTTAACCTAATGTCTAATCAAAGTTTGGGGGAAAATGATACGGAAGAAGAAATATCGCAGGCAGATATTTTTCAGGCTGGTGTTTTTGCTGGATATATTATGCCTTTAGATAAATTTCATTTTGTTTTTGGAATGGGAGCATATATAAAAAACAAATTAATGCCTAGAGATCCTATATATCATCGTATAGGAGTTCGCTATATTTTTGATAATGGATTGACAGGCCATTTTGTTTTGAAATCTCATTACGCTCGTGCAGATTATTTTGAACTGGGTATTGGTTATACCTTTAATTTTATTAAGAGATGAAAATTTTGATAGTTCTGTTAATTCTAACTTTACTTTTTTCTTGTAAAAAAGCAGAAGATAGATCCTGTTTTAAAAAAGAAGGTGCAAATATTTCAAAATCTATATTATTAGAACATTATGAAAAAATTTATTTAAAAGAACATCTAACTTATGTACTGGTTCAGGATACAATAGAAAAGATAATAATAAATGGAGGAGAGAATTTGGTGAATTTTGTGGAATCATCAGTTGATAATAAGACTTTATCAATTCAAAATAAAAACAGATGCAATTTTCTTAGATATAATTCGCGAAAAATCAAAGTTTATATTCATTTTAAGACACTTAATTCAATTCATTTTGAAGGCACTGATTCTTTAACATGTCAAGACACTATTGATTTGTCTTGGTTGAATTTAATTATTAGAGATGGCGGTGGATCTGTGGATCTGCAATTAAATGCGGATCATATTTATTCCACAATAACCAATGGTTATGGCGACTTTAAACTTTCAGGATCTACAAATGCATTAAACATTTTTCTTCTTACTAATGGCTATTGTGATACTTATGATCTTGATGTAAAGGATTCTATTAATATTGAAACGAATACACCATCAACATGTAAAATACGTGCTAATCAAAGTTATTTGAAGGGTAAAATAGGAGGGCAGGGAGATGTTTGGTATCAGGGTATCCCCGATTCTATAAGCATGATTGAATTAGGAACTGGAAAATTGATTAATAAAAATTAATTTTCTTAACAAGAAAAAATTCTTTTTTGAGCAACTAATTTAATTAATTCTTCATTAATTGCTTTGGATGAAACAAATAGACTCATTTCTGAAAAACTGTATTTATAAGATGTATCTAAATATAAGTCAGGTATGCCATCATTATCGAGATCTCCTGCCCAATAAAATGTAATCATTCCATCATCAAAATAATCTTGTTCTAAAAATGTCTGTTTGATAGTTTTTCCATTTTTTTTACCCGAAATAGTAAGTTTGTAATTAGAGATTTGGTTGTCAGTTTTTTTTCCTGAGGCAGAAATTAGATAATCGCCTAATAAAATTGATTCTCCTGGTAATAATACTGTTCTTTTATTTTTAAATGTTTTAATAATATGGTTTTTAGGAAATGTTATTCCATTAATTAAAAATAGAGGGTTTTTTTTATGATCATGGTTTTTACAAGAAACATTAACAGCACTTTTTTCTCCCTTACCATCTGCCATTTCGTTATGTGCTGGCATAAAATTTAATTTAGTTTTCTCCCAATTCAATCTCATGCTATCACTTGTCAAACAATACCAATCTTTATGATATTTTGTAGTATCTAGTTCAAAATAGGTGATCGTGTTAAGGATTGAAATTTCATCTGAAAATTGAACTTTTTCTATGTTTTTATAATTGTTTGAATTTTTTGAAGCTTCTTTATCTTCTTTTGTTGAAATAACTTTTGAAGTGTTATGTTTATTATTATTGCTTGAATCATTTTGCTTACAAGCAACAAGTAAAAGGAATGTCAGTAAAATTGAAAATAGTTTCATAGTTAAAGTTGTTTTGAAGGTACCTAACAAAAAAAGGTCCAAAGATTAGCTATAAGTGTCCAAGCTGAGAATTTTATTACAGAAAATGCAAGAATAAACATAAAGGGTTGAAAAAACACCTCCTGTTTTATGTCTGTTAACGGCATCAATCTCCTTGTCACAATGCGGACACTTTGGGTATTGTTGCTGTGCTTTTATTTTAATTGGGATTTTTTTCATCTTTTCTAATATAATTATTTTTTATTTTGGATCACAATAAAATCAGTAACAACCCCGTGCCAGGTGGCTCTTTCTTTCCAAAACGCAGTTTCAATTTTTTTGAATCTTTTTTTATTATGCTTAATGGCTTCATTGCTTAATAAGCCAGAGGATATCCTAATGACAATTATTGTATAGTTTAAGGTTGTATAGGTTCTTTTTTCAATCACATTTTCTGGTATAGAGGATATATATCCCATTCTATCTAAATCAATATTTAGTAGATCACTGTATTTTAATATATGCAAAGAATCATTTTGTGTGATTTGTGTGTTGCGGCGATCATTAAAAATAATTTTTTCCGTTTTTGCTATTTTAAAGCCCTTTTTATTTTTTGCAATATCTAAAGCTTTTGTGTAATAGCGTTCCATAATGGAGTCGTATTTACTTCTTTGGTATTGATTTGAATAGATGCATTGGCATTCAATTACTTTTTCAAGACTATCGATATTTTGAATCAAAATGATGGAATCGGAATCAATAGATTTTGAGATCAAATTAATTTTTCCACTTAGCCGAAAAGTATTATTTTTTCCACCACCAGCTTTACTGCAGTTCCGATGAAATTTAAATTCAATACAAATCACATTTTTATCCAATTCCCCAATAGGGAAAAGCCGATAGTTATTTTCGGCACAGCAAGAAATACTTTGAAAAGAAATTAAAATAAACGTAATTAAAGCAAGAAAATTTAATGTTTTTATTTTATTCATATGAGGAAAATTAGATAAGCGAGTTATGTAAAAAAGTTACAGATGTATTTACTTATTCCAGATTTTATAATTGCTAATGTGTTGAGGTCTGTTGGCGTCAATCTTTCTTAATGGTTCACATATTTCAAGACTTTCATGACAATCTTTGGGTAGTTGCTGATAAAGTTGTGTGCCTTGGGTTTTCCAATCAATCATTTCATCTGTAACTGTTTTGATTTTTTTAGCTGGATTCCCAACGATTAAACTTCTTTCTTCAAAGCTTGATTTTGCTTTTACAAAGGCCAAAGCCCCAACAATACATTCTTTTTCTAATACTACTTCATCCATTAATACAGCATTCATACCTATTAGACAATTTTCTCCAATATTAACACCGTGTAGTACAGCTCCATGCCCAATATGAGCACCTTTGTTAAGGGTTACAGTTGTTCCTGGAAACATATGAATAATACAATTTTCTTGAATGTTACATCCATCTTCAATTATAATGGTTCCCCAGTCTCCTCGTATTGCAGCTCCCGGACCAACATAGACATTTTCTCCTATATGCACATCTCCTATAATAGATGCTGTAGGGTGAATAAAGCTGCTTGCTTTGATAACGGGTTTGAAACCTTTAAATGAATAAATAGCCATATATCAAAGTTAAGCAATAAGTTTCTAATGAATTGTGTCATGAGTAAAACATTTCGCTGACAAAAGTTCCTGTTTTAGAATACTTAACTGACACGCTGTCTTTCTTTTACAAATGGCTTTATATTTGACATATGCAACTCAATAAATTTATATAGCGTGAAAACAAAGAAGAAAACTGCAAAAAAAGCAGAAAACACAAATACAGAGCCTGTAGATGTAAGTGCTGAAATAGATGAAAAACCTACGAACAGCGGTGATGATAAAGAAAAAGCATTAACAGATAAATATAATGAACTTAATGATCGTTTTTTAAGATTACACGCAGAGTTTGATAACTTCAGACGTAGAACAAGCAAAGAAAGAATAGATTTAATTGGCTCCGCAAGTTCGGGTGTTTTGACTGATTTGTTGCCTATTTTAGATGATTTTGATCGAGCAATACAATCTAATGAGAATTCCACTGATATAGAAGGTGTTAAGGAAGGGTTTAATCTGATTTTTAATAAATTTAATGGAATATTAGAATCTAAAGGATTAAAAAAGATGGAAGTAGCAGGAGAAGTTTTTGATAGTGAAATTCATGAGGCAATTGCAAATATTCCATCGCCATCTAAAAAGTTAAAGGGAAAAGTAATTGAAGATGTTGAAAAGGGATATTATCTTAATGATAAGGTTATTCGCTTTGCAAAAGTAGTAGTAGGGCAATAAGTTAAATATCTGATTATGAGTGAAAAGAGAGATTATTACGAAGTTTTAGGTGTTTCAAAAAATGCTTCTGAATCGGAGTTAAAGAAAGCATATAGAAAATTAGCAATAAAATTTCATCCTGATAAAAACCCGGGTGATAATGAGGCGGAAGAAAAATTCAAGGAAGCGGCAGAAGCATATGAAGTGCTTAATAATCCTCAAAAAAGGCAACAGTATGATCAATTTGGTCATGCGGCAATGGGCCAAGGTGGTTTTGGCGGCGGTGGTATGAACATGGATGATATTTTCTCTCAATTTGGAGATATTTTTGGCGGTGCTTTTGGTGGTAGCTTTGGAGGTGGAGGTAGAAGATCTCAAACTGTTAGAGGAACAAATCTTAGAGTGAAAATGAAACTTACACTTGAGGAAATTGCGCAAGGAGTTAGTAAGAAAATAAAACTAAATAAACTTGTAAATGCTCAGGGTGTTACTTATAAGAATTGTCAAACCTGTGGCGGTTCAGGACGAATCACTAAAATGGCTCAGACTTTTCTTGGTGCTATGCAGACTCAATCCGCTTGCCACACATGTCATGGCAGTGGGAAATTTATCGATAAAAAACCTGCCGGTACTGATCCCAATGGTCTTATCAGAAAAGAAGAAATAATAGATTTGGACATACCTGCTGGTGTAATGGATGGCATGCAGTTGAGTGTTACAGGAAAAGGTAATGCAGGTCCTTTTGATGGTGTTCCCGGAGATTTAATTGTTGTTATTGAAGAAAAAGAACATGCAGAACTAAAAAGAGATGGAGAGAATCTTCACTATGATGCAGTTATAAGTTTTATAGATGCTACTTTAGGCTCTTCTGTTGAAATACCAACATTAACGGGAAAATCTAAAATAAAAATTGACTCAGGAACACAAAGTGGAAAAGTTTTCCGACTTCGTTCTAAAGGTCTTCCTCAGATTCAAGGATATGGTAAAGGAGATTTGTTTGTACACATACATGTTTGGACTCCTACAAAACTATCAAAAGAAGAGAAATCAATTCTCGAATCCTGGAAAGAATCTTCTAATTTCAATCCAAAAAATAATCCTGATGCAAAAGGTATTTTTGGGAGAATGCGCAACATGTTTTCATGATAAAATCTGGTTTTTTTTATGAATCATTAAAAGGAAACCAAAATGCGACCTCATATATTTTAACCATTTGTAGCATTCTTATTGCTTATGGTTTTCTAGGTTCAATCCCTCTTGTTTTAGATTTAAAGTTTCATGGATATTCTATTTCTAATATTGGTTCCACACATGAAATAATTAGTGTTCTTGGAAAATCTCGTTTTTTAATTCATATTCTTTTCCCATTTGTTTTATGTTTTCTTTTTCTTTGGATTGGTATTCGATTTTTGCATAAAAGAACTTTTTTGTCTGTTTTTACAAGCTTAAATCATTTTAGATGGAAAAGAGCTTTTACTTCTTTTGGTCTTTGGATTTTGACGATGTCAATTATGTTATTTCTTACCGTCCTCTATTCTGATGATATTGTAGTTAATTTTAATTTAAACAAATTCATTCCTTTATTTTTTATCTCTATAATATTAATTCCTATACAAACCACTACTGAGGAAGTATTGTTTAGAGGTTATATGGCTCAGGCAATTCATCCACGTATTAGAAAAGGCTTGTTTACTATTTTACTTACTTCTTCTGCTTTTGCATTAATGCATTGTATGAACCCTGAAGTTGAAAAATTAGGATACACTCTGCTTTTATATTATTTCATAACAGGATTGTTTTTAGGCCTTATTACTTTAATGGATGATGGACTAGAATTAGCTATTGGTTATCATGCGGCAAACAATTTCTTTACTGCCATTATGCTGACTAATAACTGGCAGGCATTTCAAACAGATGCTGTATTTATGGATTATTCAATACCATCTTTTTCATGGGATGCTTTTATTACCCTATTAGTGATTCAGCCCATTTTTATTTTTATTTTTTATAAATTATACAAGTGGAAAAACTGGAAGAAAAGGTTATTTAATTAACCTTAATTTAAAATAATAGAGACCTCTATTATTTTACTTTGTTCTTTTGATTGTGAAGCAATGCAGCACGAAGAAAAGTATAAATAATTGGATGTGGGAGTTCTCTTGTGGATGAAATCTGAGGACAAAAGCCACATGCAACAAAGAACTTATGATTTTTTAAACTGACAACTTCTGCTTCCTCAAATTGATTATATGCTTCGATATCAATTATTTCAGAGACAAGTTCGTTTGTAAGTTGTGGATAAAGACTATACCTTGATGAACTTAATTCTACATTAGAAATATTTTCATAAAGTTTAATAAATTCTTTGGAATGTGGTATGATTTCAATTCTTTCAAAGCTGTTACCGGATATTAAATTATCGGAGATCAATTTTTCTTTATGGCTATTTAATTGATACAACTGAATAAGAACTTCAATAAAAGACCTATAGCTTTCGCCAGTTAATATTGTTGGAACAGAAAATGTGGTAATCTTTTTTATAATACCATTTAAAAAAAATAAATTTTGATAAGGTCCTGGAGCGAATAGTATACCATCAAAATGTTGAAAAAATAAAGGTTTATGCTGAGCCGCATCTGTTGTTTTTATCCAATAATAGTCTACAACAAGGTCTAAAAAAATCCCGGCATGATCAAGAGCTAAATTAGTGGCCTGATGAGAGTTATAAGTGAAATTATAATCTCCTATAATAGCTATTTTTAGACTATCGCTCATACATGTTAAGATATTACATTATCTTATAAACCACCCGTTAAATTTACCACTTTGTATTTGAATGGAGTCTAAAGCTCCCACTATGTCATTTTTGTAAACATAACAGTTAAAACTACATTCAAATTTAGAATAGTCTCCGAGATTATCAGAAGCTTGAGAAATACTTGAAAAAGTAACATTTTGAGCAGAAGTGGAATTTTCCATACTAACCCATTGCTGACCATTTTCGTCAAAGTATTCAACCATAAATCCATTGTATGCAAAATCGGAAAAAACAATAGTTGAACTTGATGTCATATTATGATAATCACTAAACTCTGAATTTGTAGGCTCAAGGTTAAGCGCTGCATCCCATTCTAATGATCCAAGGGATAGTTTAATTGACTTGGGTTGTGACATAGAAGACATTTCCGAAGAATAAACCATTTTCGATAATGTAGGAGAAGGGTTTATATACGCCGTATTGCTTGCATATCCTTTATAGCCAGATACATTTTGAGTAAATTCAACCTGATTTCCATCAATATAAGCTTCAAAATGACCATTTAAATCTACATTATTAGTAGGAGGAGGAACAACTTCATGTTCGACACAAGAAAAGCTCATTAATAATATGATTGATATTGAGAAAACTGCTGTAAAAATCTTTTTTTTCATTTCGTTAATCCTTAGTATATAGTTATAAACAAATTTAGTTAATACATTTTAACTTACCAATTACGTTATTTTTATTGTTTTGGTTGCCATTTTCTTTCTTCAACCCCTTCATCCATCATTAATTTTCTTGATAAAATAAAAAGATAATCACTTAATCTGTTTAAAAATGGAAGAATAAATTTATCAAGAGAGGACTCGTTATTTAGCTCCACACAGATTCTTTCAGCTCTTCTACAGATACATCTTGCAACATGACAATTTGAAGCAGATAATGCACCTCCTGGAAGAGTAAAATATTTAATAGGGTCTAGATTTTCATTCATATCGTCAATCCATTTTTCTAGATTATTAATCAGCTCATTATTTAGTTCGGGTAATTGGATTTGTTTTCCACCTGGCATACATGCCAAATGAGACCCGATTGAAAATAAGGTTTCTTGAATACTAATTAACTGATTATCATGTTTTCTTGTTTTAAGTGTGTCACGAACAACACCCAAGTAGGAATTAAGCTCATCAATTGTGCCATAGCATTCAATACGCAATGAGTTTTTGGAAATCCTAGAGCCACCTATAAGACCTGTTTTTCCTTGATCCCCTTTTTTAGTATATATTTTCATATTAAAATATCTCCTATAAATATAACAAATAAGGTGTCTGTTAAGTTACTTTGTGAATTATTTCAAAAATTTTAAAATACTAAATTAGGCCAAGACAAATTTTCATTCTTATAACTCTTTTGGCAGAATCATGGACTCTTTTTTTGAAATTTTTATCACTTTGGTATTTATTAAGGATAAGTTGATGCGCTTTTCTAATATCCACCGGCATAAGAATAATGTCACAACCAGCACTTACTGCTTTTACAACAGATTGCTTTACTTGTGTAACGCCTCCCATGTTCATTGCATCAGTAACTATTAAGCCTTTAAATTTAAGGCTGTCACGCAATAAATTTGTTACAATTAGTTTTGATGTTGTAGCAGGCATTCCTTTAGTGCTATATTTTTTATTGTTATTCACAGCAATATGAGCAACCATAATAGATAGAACCCCATTTTTTATTAAATCAGGATAAGTAGATAATTCTTTCAATTCTCCATTGATTACCTGTAATGATTTGTGTGTATCACCACTAACTAGCCCATGACCTGGAAAATGTTTCGCTGTTGCAATAATATTTTTTTCTTGTGTTTGTTTGATAAATAATTTGGACCAAGGAATTAGATTTTCCTTTTTAGATCCAAAACCACGATATCCGACAACTGAATTTTTTGCTAAATCAACCACAGGTGCAAAATTGTAATTTATACCAATGGATAATAATTCATCTGAAATTATTTTGGCCGATTCCAAAACTTCTTTAGCATTATTTATTTCAGCTGCTTTTTTTACTTTTTTTGTTTCTGTTATTTTTCTATTAATAAGACTTGGCTCAGCATCTGCGGAGTACAAAAATGGCAATGCTCCATTTTTTTTATTCTTTTTTTCAAATTCAGTTATCCATTTGGTAAACTCTGTTTTTGTGCCATTCAACATTAAAAGTCCACCAATTATTCGTTCTTCAATACAGCTGTCTATTTTGTTTTTTTTCTGTCCATGTTTTCCGATTGCAGGCATTAGAAGCTGAGCAACAATACTTGTATCGTCAAGGGAAATGAAAATTTTATTGGTTTTTTTAATAAGCGCTTCGTTTGGGTTTAAAAAATCTTCTAATGAAAAAGATACTGGTGTAGCTTCTGCAACTTTGATTTCTTTTGGATTTTCAGCTTTTTTTTCAACTTGAGCACTGCAGCTGTTTAAAAATGGGAATATTAAAAGGGGAAAGCATAAAAGTAGTTTCATAAATTTCTTGTTGTTAATTCAATAACAACAAAAATAAGACCGAAAACAATTGTGGTTAAATTAATTAAAAGTAGTTTTTCACATTCTTTTGTTTTCTAAATGAAAACATGTTATTTGTAAAAAGGAAGTTTCACAGTTATTGCTTTTAATTTTTTATTCCTGACGGCAATAAAAATAGAAGAATCTACTTTTGAATGTTCTTTTAAAACATAACCAAGACCAATTGCTTTTTTCATTGATGGAGACATGGTTCCAGAGGTGACATTCCCTATTTTATTTCCTTGATCATCTAAAATTTCATATCCCTGTCTAGGAATTCCACGATCAATCATTTCAAAAGCAACAAGTTTTCTTTTAATTCCTTGTTCTTTTTGTTCTTTAAGAAAATCGCAGTCAATAAAATCTTTGGTAAATTTTGTAATCCAACCTAATCCAGCTTCAAGAGATGAAGTTGTGTCGTCAATGTCATTCCCATATAAACAGAACCCCATTTCAAGTCGGAGTGTGTCTCTTGCTGCAAGACCTATTGGTTTAATGTCATGTTCTTTTCCAGCATCTAAAACTGCATTCCATACATCAATCGCATCGCTGTTTTTTACATAGATTTCAAATCCACCAGAACCTGTATAACCGGTTGCAGAAATCATTACATTGTTTTTACCTGCAAAATTCCCATACTGAAAAGTGTAGTATTTCATGTTGATTAAATCCACATCCGTTAGGTTTTGCATTGCTATTGCTGCTTTTGGTCCTTGAATAGCAAGTAGACTATAATCATCAGAGACATTTTCCATTTCAACGCCTAGATCGTTGTGAGAACTAATCCAGTTCCAGTCCTTTTCTATGTTTGAGGCATTTACAACCAAAAAGTAAGCTTCTTCTGAAATTTTATAAATAATTAAATCATCCACAATGCCTCCTTTTCCATTTGGCATACACGCGTATTGTGCTTTTCCATTAACCAATACAGAAGCATCATTTGATGATATTTTTTGTATCAGTTTAATGGCATTAGGTCCTTTTAGTATAAATTCTCCCATGTGTGAAACATCAAAAACCCCAACATTTTCTCTGACATTTTGATGCTCTATAGTTATTCCTTCATATTGAACGGGCATGTTGTATCCTGCAAAAGGAACCATTTTTGCTCCTAGTTTTATGTGTTCATTTGTAAGTGCCGTATTCTTCATCTAGAATTATTTTTTAACTCGTTCAACATAAACCCCTGTTCTTGTATCTACTTTAACTGTTTCTCCATTATCAATGAAAAGAGGAACACGTATTTCAGCTCCTGTTGCTATTGTAGCTGGCTTCATGCTATTGGTAGCAGTATCTCCTTTAACTCCTGGTTCTGTATAGGTTATTTCTGAAATAATATGCATCGGTAATTCCACCACAAGTGGTAATTCTTCATCGGCATGAAATAATATATTAACAATCATTGCTTCTTGTAAAAATTCTTTTTTATCCAACATTTTTTCAGATATATTGATTTGATCATATGTCTGGTTATTCATGAAAACATAACTGTCTCCATCCATATATAGATATTGGTATTCTCTGTTTTCAATTCGTACTGTTTCTATTTTGTGTCCAGCTGAAAAGGTGTGGTCTAAAACACGACCAGATTCTATATGCCTCATTTTTGTGCGCACAAACGCAGGTCCTTTGCCTGGTTTAACATGTTGGAATTCAATAACCTGGAAAAGTTTCCCGTTGTGTTTTATACACAAGCCGTTTCGGATGTCAGATGTATTTGCCATTATAATAACTATTTATTTGGCAAATATATAAGAAAATGTTATTTGGTATGCGTTGAATTATTGTATTATGAGTTATATTTATTTTCTTTGTATAAAAAGATAGATGAAGAATTACTGGGAGTCTCTTTCAAATATTGAGAAGATAAGATTAGTTATTAGCTTGCTTATAGGCTTATTTATTTTTCTTTTTATTGTTCTAAACTGGAATCAGCAGGATATAAACTTTATTTTTCTAAATGCTAGATTGCCTTTAAGCATTGCAATTATTTTATCAATTGGAGCAGGGTATTTACTATCTCGACTTTTATCTTATAGAAAATCGGTGAAAAAAGATTTTGAATATAAAATATTGAAAAAGAAGATAGCAGAATTAGAAAATAAACTTGGTCAAAACAAAGAAATAGAAAAACAAGAAGGTTAGTTTATTTACCTTAAACTAGCTCCTAATTCTTTGATAAGCGAAGTTTGTATTTTTTGCATAATACTTTCAATCTGATTTTCTTTCATTGTTTCTTTATCATTTTGTAAAATGAAAGAAACAGAATAAGATTTTTTACCTTTTTCTATTTTTTTTCCTTCATATACATCAAATAATAAGATTTTTTTCAGGTATTTTTTTTCGCATTTTCTAGCAATACTTTGAATCTTTGAAAATTGGATATCTTGATCTAGAAGTAGCGAAAGATCTCTTTTAACCGCAAAAGTTTTAGGTAGCTCTTTGTGTCTTATAGAATTTAGATTTAACTTACTTATAATATCATCCCAATTAAGTTCAGCTATAAAAACACTTTGTTTCAAGTCAAAATACTTAAGAAGTTGTTCTGAAATTTTCCCAATTGTTCCAACAGAAGTTTTGTGAATAAATATTTCATATGAATAATCATATTTAGACATTTCACAAACTTTATATTCTATAAATTTTAAAAGACCTAATTTGTTAAATAAAGCTTCAACCATTCCTTTAATAGTAAAATAATCAGATGTTTTATCAATAGAGTTCCAGTGATTTCCACTTACTTTTCCACTTACAGCAATAGATAATCGATTGTTTTCAACATATCCGTCATTTTTATGATAAACCTTGCCAAATTCAAACAATTTTAGATTGTTTTTTTGCCTGTTGGAATTGTATTGAATATTTTCAAGAAGACCAAAATCCATACTTCTTCTCATAATAGCAAGATCGTTGCTAAGTGGGTTAAGTACTTTTATAAATTTATCTTCTTGTTCAGTAAAACCAATATATTTTGTTTTTGTTAATGAGTTATTCATTACTTCATAATATCCTCTTGAAATTAATAAGGATGATAAATTAAATTTAACTTCTTCAATATCAGGTTTAGGGAATGAAGAAATAGAACTATTTAATTTCTCGGGCATTTCTATTTTATCGAATCCATATATTCTTAATACTTCCTCCACAACATCGGCTTGTCTATTTACATCAATTCGGTAAATAGGAACAGATAAACACCAGTTTTGATTATTTATAGAATTAATTTCTATATCGAGTTCCAATAAAATCTTTTTAATAGAATCATCTTCAAGGTTATTTCCAATTAATTTTCTTGCTTTTTCAGGGTTAAATATTACTTCTTTATGAGATTTCAATTCATCTCCAATTTTCTTTACAGGCATTGAAATAGTTCCGCCTGATAATTCCTCAATTAATAATGCTGCTCGTTTAAGAGATGTAATAAGATTTGAAGGGTCTATTCCTCGTTCAAATCTAAAGCTCGCATCAGTATTTAAGCCAAGATCTTTAGCCGTTTTACGAATGGAAGTAGGATGGAAGTAGGCACATTCTAGAAATACATTTTTGGTGTTGGCTGTAATTCCAGATTTCTGTCCTCCAAAAACGCCTGCAATACAAAGGTTTTCACTCCCATTGGTAATCATTAAATGATTTTGTTTAAGCTTATGAGAATTCCCATCTAGTGTTTGAAACACATCCCCTTCGATAGCATTTTTCACAACAATTTTTCCATTTAAACAATCGGCATCAAAAGCATGAAGTGGCGTTCCTAATTCGTGCATTACATAATTGGTTATATCTACAATATTATTAATTGGATTTAATCCAATTGTAATTAATTTGTTTTTTAACCAGTCAGGAGATTCTTTAACTTCAACATCACAAATTGTTGTTCCTAAATATGAAGGACACGAATCATTATTTTCAACAGAGATGTCAATGTTTAATTTAGATTCAATACAATTAATTTCTTGGTCTGTTGAATGGCTTAGTTGAAGATTAGCATTTTCATGAAAATTTAAAAATGCTTTTAAATCTCGAGCAACGCCTAAATGACTCATAGCATCTGCACGGTTGGGGGTTAATCCGATTTCAATTTGATAATCTGATTCTAGTTTAAAAAATTCTGCTGCTTTTAATCCTGTTGATGTTTTTGAATCCAACACCATAATTCCATCGTGAGATTTGCCAAGACCTAGTTCATCTTCAGCGCAGATCATTCCAAATGATTCAACACCTCGAATTTTAGATTTTTTTATTTTAAAGCCAGAATCAGCAGATGGGTACAAGGTAGACCCTACTATTGCGACAGGAACTTTCTGTCCTGTTTTAACGTTGGGAGCACCACATACAATTTGAAGTTTTTCACTTCCAATATCAACTTGTGTTATTTTTAAACGGTCAGCATCAGGATGTTTTTCACAGCTAAGAATCTCTCCAATATAGACACCTTCTAATCCTCCCTTTATTCGTTCTATTTTTTCAACCCCTTCTACTTCTAATCCTGTTTGTGTTAATACAGCACTTATTTTTTCAACTGAAAGATCTGTTTTAACAAATTCTTTAAGCCATTTATATGAAATTTTCATCTAATTCTAATATCGGTTACGAAATTAATTAAAGTTCATGAATCATTCGTTATTAGTTTTTGATAGCAAATGTTAATTTTTAATGTTCTGATAAATTATTTCAACAAATCTGGCCTTCTTTCTTTAGTTCTTTTAATCGCTTGATCTTCTCTCCATTTTTCAATTTCTGCCTGATTTCCAGATAATAAAATCGGAGGAACTTCCCAATTATTATATTTTGGTGGTCTTGTGTATATTGGTGGGGATAATAAATTATCTTGAAAACTATCTGTTAAAGCGGATGTTTCATTATTTAATACTCCTGGTAACAATCGTGTTATTGCATCAACCAAAACTGCTGCTGCCAGCTCTCCGCCTGATAACACATAAGATCCAATAGAAATTTCTTTAGTGATATAGTGCTTTCTTACCCTTTCATCAACACCTTTGTAATGTCCACAAAGTATAATTAGGTTGTTTAATAAGGAAAATTGATTACAAATATTTTGATCGAGAATTTCCCCGTCTGGAGTCATAAAAATCACTTCATCATAAGTTCTTTCCGCTTTTAATTTGTCTATTAATCGTGCAATAGGCTCGATATTCATTACCATTCCTGCACCACCTCCGTATTGGTAATCATCTACTTTTTTGTGTTTATCTAAACTATATTCTCTAATATCATGAACATGAATTTCTATACATCCTTTTTTTTGTGCTCGTTTTATAATAGAATCAGAGAAAGGGCTATCAATTAATTGAGGCAATATGCTTAGAATATCAATTCTCATTTTCGTCGCATCATTAATTTATAAATCATCTTCAACAAATTTCTTTGCTTTTCTTTGAAGACTTGCCATTAATAAATCTTCTTCAACGACAGGAATTACTTTTCTAAACTGATGGATTATATTTTCAACGGTACCTGAGCTTTTTTCAGGTCTGCGATATTCAATTGCCTGTGCAGCAATAAACAATTCTATTCCTGCAATTGAGTGGCAGTTATCCACAATTTTATAAAGTTTTGTTGCTGCATTTGCACCCATACTCACATGATCTTCTTGTCCATTACTTGAGTCAATACTATCGATAGAAGCAGGTGTGCAGAATTGTTTATTCTGACTCACAATTGATGCACAAGTATATTGAGAAATCATAAACCCAGAATTCAATCCAGGGTTGGAAACTAAAAAAGGCGGGAGATTTCTTGTTCCAGAAATAAGTTTAAAAATTCTTCGCTCTGATATATTTCCCATTTCAGCCATAGCAATGCCCATGAAATCAAGTATTAGAGCTAATGGTTGTCCATGAAAGTTTCCTCCAGATATAATTTGATCATATTCTACAAAAATGGTTGGATTATCAGTGACAGCATTAATTTCATTTTCAACAACTTTGGCGCAATGATCTAAACTGTCTTTTGTGGCTCCATGAACTTGGGGAATACATCGAAAAGAATACGGGTCTTGTACATGTTCTTTTTTAGAGTGAAATAAAGAGCTATCACTAAGAATTGCTGAAATATTTTTTGCGGTTTCAATTTGGCCTTTTTGTTTTCTTATTTCATTAGGGTGTGGAAGAAAGGAGTCTGGTCTGCAATCGTATGCATCTAAAGATAAAGATGCAATTTTATTCCATTTGTTCCATAAGCTTATAGATTTACAAATGCAATCAATAGCATATGCACACATAAATTGTGTGCCATTCAATAAAGCTAAACCTTCTTTTGCTCCAAGTTTTAAAGGTTTTAAATTATGAGCATCAAGAACGTTTTTACAAGACACTCTTTTGCCTTTATACATAACATCACCTTCTCCTATCAATGGAAGTGATAGGTGGGCTAGAGGGGCAAGGTCACCAGATGCACCCAAACTCCCTTGTTCAAAAACCAATGGAGTTATTTTTTCATTAAATAAAAACAATAGTCTATTTACAGTATTTTCTTGAATGCCAGAATGCCCGTGCGCTAAACTTATAATTTTTAAAAGTAACATTAGTCGAACGATTCTTTGTGGAATAAAATCCCCCATCCCACAAGCATGAGATAATACTAGATTACGTTGCAGTTTTGCTAAATCATCGTTTGAAATAACTTTGTTGCATAATGCACCAAAACCAGTGTTTATTCCATAATAAAGAGCATCTGAAGAAGCTATTTTGTTATCTAAATAATTTCGACAATCAATTATAGATTTTCTTGCATCTGGACCTAATTCAACAGTTGAATTAGAATTAATAATAGTCTCAATTTCGTGAAGAGATATATGTTGACCATTAATAATGAAATTTTTCATGGATTGTGAAAGTAATAAAAAGTGTTCAGATATGTTAGTTGTAAAGAATTACATGTTTAAGAGATATCTTTCTAAATTAGGATTGCTAGCTAATTTATCTGAGCCTGCTAACATCATATTTTTGCATTTATTTTGTTCAATCCATAGCGCAAAATTTGAAACACCAGCACGTAGGGTTCCATTAATATCCACCTTATAAACGGGTTTTTGACTTTGGTCAAATTGAATTTTAAGGGATTCAATATCTTTTGGGAGATGCTGGTTTTCATTAAAAATAACTAATCCGTCTAAAGTTAAAATAGGATTAGTTTTTTTATTTTCATCAAGGATATAAGAGTCAATCCCTTTGTTATTTAACCAACCGCTTACCTTTTTAGAAAAGGTCGTGTTAGATCGTAAAAATATTTTGTCAACTTTCATGAAAAAAATACAAAAAAACTATGCAAAGATAGTTTAATGAATAATATGAATGCAATAAATTAAGAATTATTATAGCCTAAAATTTTTAAAAAGTCATTTGCTTTTTGTTCTGGATTAAATATACTAGTGGAGATAATTCCTTTTTTATCTTTTTTTATAATTATATGTTTGGGTTCAGGGATTAAACAATGCGTTAAACCTCCATATCCACCAATGCTTTCTTGATATGCGCCAGTATTAAAAAAACCGATATAAAGAGGTTCTTTTTTGTTGTATTTTGGTAAATATATAGCATTTGAATGCTGTTCGGAATTGTAGTAATCATCGCTATCACATGTTAAGCCTCCTAGCAATACTCTTTCATAGGGTTCATTCCATCGATTAACTGGTAACATGATAAATCTTTTGTTGATAGACCATGTGTCTGGTAAGTTGGTCATAAAAGAGGAATCAATCATGTTCCATTTTTCACGGTCATTTTGTTGTTTTTGATGCAGTATTTGAAAAATTGCGCCTCCACTTTCGCCAACAGTAAAGGAACCAAATTCGGTAAATATATCCGGCTCTTTAATAGTGTTTTCATTGCAAACTTTTTTTATCTGCCGGAGAATTTCTGTAATCATGTATTGGTAGTCAAATTTAAATCCTAAAGATGTTTTTATAGGAAATCCACCCCCAAGATTTAATGAGCTTAATTTCTTATTTATTTTTTTTAGTTCTTTATATATGTTTAAACATTTTGTTAATTCGTTCCAATAATAAGCATTGTCATTTATTCCTGTGTTGATAAAGAAATGCAGCATTGTTAAATTTACTCTAGAATTATTTTCTATAGCCTTTTTGTAATAAGGGATAATCTCACGATATCTAATCCCCAGTCTTGAGGTATAAAAAGTAAATTGTGGGTCTTCTTCAGATGCTATTCTGATTCCAATATTTATTTCTTTTGTTGTTTTATTTAGTAATAAGTCTAATTCATCCGTATTATCAATGATTGGGATTATATTTAATTCACTTTGGTTAATTAGCTCTGCAATTTTATTAATATAAACTTCAGGTTTAAAACCATTACAGATAACATAGGTTCCTTTTTTTATTTTTCCTTTATGATATAGATTTTGAATGATATTTATATCTACTGCTGATGAAGTTTCAATGTGAATTTTGTTTTTTAAAACCTCTTCCATAACAAATGAAAAGTGGTTGCTTTTTGTGCAATAAGAGTAGAAGTATTTTCCCTCATAACCAATATTATTCATAGCAGTATCAAACCAAGAATAACATTTTTTAATATTAGTAGATATTTGTGGTAAATAGTTGAATTTTAATGGAGTGCCATGAAGTTTAATTAGTTGCATTAAATCTATTCCATGAAACATTAATTCATCGTTATTTAATTGAAATTCATCTTGAGGAAAATCAAAAGTTTGATCGATTAAATCAATGTATTTTGTTCGCATTAAACAGCTATAAATTCTTTAAAAATGCTTTAAGTTCTGTTTCATCACGACCTATAATTGCACTATTTTGTGTTGTAATAATTGGTCTTTGAATTAATTTTGGATTTTCACTAAGCACCTTTACCCATTCTTGAGTAGTTAATTTTTTGGATTTAAATTTTTCTTTATATAGAGCCTCATTTTTACGTATTATTTTCTCTACATCTATTTTTAGAAGTTTGATAATAGATTCAATTTCCTCAATCTCAAGTGGATTTTTTAAATATTCAATGATGCTAAAATTTATTCCCTTTTGCTGAATGATTTTTAATGCATTTCTGCTTTTCGTACATCTTGGGTTATGGTAAATATTCATTAGTTATTAATTTATTGAGATATCTTCGTATTCAACATCTTCGTGTTTTGTCTTGATTTGAGGGTCAATTATTTTAATTTTCCCCATGTTTTTTTGCATAAATTCTTTTTGTTTCTTTTCTTTTTTTCTTTGATCTTTTAATTTGCTTTCAGTAGATAAATTTCTTTTTGCAATCAATAATCTTCCGATAAATTTCAGAAAAACAAAAAAGCCTACTATAATGAAAACAGTTTTAAATAAACCAACTATACTAGACTCTAACATTATCTTGATAAATGCATATTTCTTTCAGAATATATTTTTCTAAAAAAAGGATCTTTTAAATTTTTTATAAAACGAATAGCTTCTCCTGTAGATTTCATTTCTGGACCTAATTCTTTTTTTACATCTGGGAATTTTTCATAAGAAAAAACAGGTATTTTAACAGCATATCCTTCTTTTCTTGGTTTAAAGTTAAAATCGGATATTTTCTTTTCTCCAAGCATAATTTTTGTTGCATAATTCACATACGGTTCATTATAAGCTTTGGCGATAAAAGGAACTGTTCTTGAAGCCCTGGGGTTTGCTTCGATCACATATACTTGATCGTCTTTAATAGCAAATTGAACATTGATTAATCCAACCGTATTAAGTTCAATGGCTAATTTGTTGGTGATGTCTTCAATTTGTTGAATAACAAAATCTCCTAGGTTATATGGAGGCAAAACTGCATAGGAATCGCCAGAATGAATCCCAGCTGGTTCAATATGCTGCATAATTCCAATTATATAAACATTCTTTCCATCACATATTGCATCTGCCTCTGCTTCACTAGCTCCGGATAAAAAATGGTCTAATAAAATCTGATTATCTCCCATTTCAGCTAGAATATCAACTACATGATGTTCTAATTCTTCAGTATTAATAACAATTTTCATTTTTTGACCACCTAAAACATACGATGGTCTAACAAGTAGAGGAAAGCCTAAATCATTCGATAATTCGATTGCTTGTTCGGCACTTTCAACAACTCCATACTTTGGAAATGGGATTTTATGTTTTTCAAGAAGGTTAGAAAAACGACCTCTATCTTCAGCAAGATCAAGGGCATCAAAACTAGTCCCCAATATTTTAATGTCGTATCGATGAAGTTTTTCAGCAAGTTTTAAAGCTGTTTGTCCACCAAGTTGAACTATAACACCTTCAGGTTTTTCATGTTGAATAATGTCATAAATATGCTCCCAGAAAACAGGTTCGAAATAAAGCTTGTCTGCTGTGTCAAAATCAGTAGAAACAGTTTCGGGATTACAATTTATCATAATCGTTTCATATCCACATTCTTTTGCAGCTAAAACGCCATGTACACAGCTGTAATCAAATTCAATTCCCTGTCCAATTCTATTTGGTCCAGATCCGAGAACAACAATTTTCTTTTTATCAGAGACGATGCTTTCATTTTCTTGTTCAAATGTAGAGTAGTAATAAGGAGTTTTTGCAGCAAATTCAGCAGCACAGCTATCTACCAATTTATAAACTCTTTTTATTCCTAATTCATTCCGCTTTTTATAAACCTCTGATTCCAAACATCTAAGAAGGTGGGCTATTTGTCTATCGGCATATCCTTTTTGTTTTGCAGTAAATAATAATTCTTTAGGAATATTTCCAATATGAAAAGTGTTTATTTTATTTTCTAAATGAATTAAATCTTCAATTTGTTTTAAAAACCATAGATCAATTTTTGTTTTTTCGATAATTGTTTTAAATGGAATTCCAAGTTTAATTGCGTCATAAATATGAAATAGTCTATTCCAACTTGGATGAGAAAGAGAGTACAAAATTTGATCTTGATTGCTTAATTCTTTTCCATCTGCCCCCAATCCATTTCTATTAACTTCAAGAGATTGACATGCTTTTTGTAGAGCCTCTTGAAAGGATCTTCCAATTCCCATAACCTCACCCACAGATTTCATTTGAAGTCCTAATTCTCTATTAGTGCCATGAAATTTATTAAAATTCCATCTTGGTATTTTAACTATCACATAATCTAGAGTTGGTTCAAATAAGGCTGAAGTTGTTTTGGTAATTTGATTTTTTAATTCATCTAAATGATAACCAATAGCTAATTTGGAAGCAATTTTTGCAATAGGGTATCCAGTTGCTTTTGATGCTAGGGCTGAAGACCTAGAAACTCTAGGATTTATTTCAATAGCTATTATTTCTTCTTTTTCATCTGGAGAAACTGCAAACTGCACATTGCATCCCCCAGCAAAATCACCTATAGAACGCATCATTTTAATTGCCATGTTCCTCATTTTCTGAAAGGTCGTATCAGATAATGTCATAGCAGGAGCAACAGTGATTGAATCGCCCGTATGAATACCCATTGGATCAAAATTTTCAATGGAACATATAATAACAACATTGTCATTGGAATCTCTTAGTAATTCCAGTTCGTATTCTTTCCAACCAATCAAAGCCTTATCAATCATAACTTCATGAATAGGTGAAAGTTTAAGACCTCTTTCTAATAGGTTATCAAAGTTTTTTTTCTCGTATATGATTGAAGCTCCAGAACCTCCAAGTGTGTATGAAGGCCGTATACATAATGGAAAACCAAATTTTTGAGCGATTTCTTTACCTTCAAGAAATGATTTTGCTGTTTCTTGTGGAGCCATAGGAATGTTGATCTCATTCATTAAATTACGGAATGCTTCTCTGTTTTCTGTAATTTCAATGGCATCAATATTGACACCAACAGTTCTGACATTATATTCTTCCCAAAGGCCTATTTTTTCACATTCGATGCATAAATTAAGAGCAGTTTGTCCACCCATAGTAGGGAGAACTACATCAATTTGATGTTTATTTAAAATTTCACGAATACTTGTAACTTCAAGCGGAAGAAGATAAATGTTATCGGCTACAACCTTATCAGTCATAATGGTTGCAGGGTTTGAATTTATCAGGGTTACTTCTATCCCTTCCTCACGAAGAGATCTAGCAGCTTGAGATCCAGAATAATCAAATTCACAAGCCTGACCAATAACAATAGGTCCGCTTCCAATAATAAGTACAGATTTTATAGAGGAATCTTTTGGCATAATTTAAGTATAAAAAACATTTTTATTAAAAAAATACGGTTTGCAAATTTAATGTAAATCATCAAACTTTAATCAGCTTATCAATTGTATTTTCAAATATTCTTTTATATTACTCATTGGAGTGAATTCAAGTAGTATATTTGATATTATAATATAAAAGATTAGAGTGAATTCATTTGCAACTTTTGGAACAGGATGTTTTTGGTGCACAGAGGCTTGTTTTAATAGCTTAAGGGGGGTTTTAAGTGTATTTCCGGCTTATGCAGGAGGAAATAAAGTGAATCCAACATATGAACAAGTTTGTTCTGGAGATACTGGTTATGCAGAAGTTATTAGAATTGTTTTTGATCATTCTATCATAAGCTATGATGAATTATTAGAGGTTTTCTGGTTTGTTCATGATCCAACACAACTGAACAGACAAGGAAATGATATAGGTAGTCAATATAGGTCTGTGATTTTTTATCATAATAATGAACAAAAACATAAGGCAATAAAATATTTTAAATTATTAGAAAAGGAAAAGGTTTGGTCTTCAAAAATTGTTACTCAGATTGAAGAAATAAATAATTTTTATTTAGCGGAAGATTGCCATCATGATTTTTTTAATCAAAACCAAGATAATTTATACTGTCAGTCGATAATACGACCAAAAGTTGAAAATTTCAAAAAAGTTTTTTCTCAGATACTTAGATAAATATTAATTTTTGATTTATAACTCCTTTAATTATTTCCTTTTTTAAGATGATATTAAAATCTTACCTTTGGTAAAAACAAATTTATATGTCTAAAAATGTTTTTATTGTTGATGGTATCCGAACACCAATTGGAAATTTTTGTGGAACCTTATCTTCTGTTAGAACAGATGATCTTGCTGCTCATACTATTGCATCCTTAATAGCAAAACATCCAAACCTCGATTTGGAACTTATTGAAGATGTTATTTTAGGTTGTGCAAATCAGGCAGGTGAAGATAATCGAAATGTTGCTAGAATGGCTGGATTGTTAGCAGGACTTCCTGTTAGTGTTGGAGGAGAAACCGTTAATCGATTATGTGCTTCTGGAATGGCATCAACTATTAATGCTGCAAGAGCAATTAAAGATAACGATGGAGATCTTTATATATCTGGTGGTGTTGAACATATGACAAGAGGTCCATGGGTAATGTCAAAAGCATCTAAACCTTTTGGTCGTGATTCCAAATTATATGACTCTTCTTTTGGATGGCGTTTTGTTAATTCTAAAATGGATAAATTATATGGAACAGAAGGAATGGGCATAACTGCTGAAAATCTGGTGTCTAAATATAATTTATCAAGAGAAGATCAAGACTTTTTTGCACTTTCTTCTCAACAAAAAGTAGCTAAAGCACAAGCAAATGGCTTTTTTAATGATGAAATTTGTTCAGTTGAAATACCCCAAAGAAAAAAAGAGAATATTATCTTCTCTAGAGATGAGTTTAATAGAGCTCAGACAACGATTGAAAGCTTATCTAAATTAAAACCAGCTTTTAAAAAAGATGGTAGTGTTACAGCTGGTAATTCCTCTGGCTTAAATGATGGATCTGCTGCTCTTTTAATTGCATCAGAACATGCTGTCAACAAAGAAAATCTAACACCTTTGGTAAGAATCGTTAGTTCAGCTATATCTGGAGTAGAGCCTTCTTTTATGGGTATCGGTCCGGTTTTGGCATCTCAAAAAGCATTAAAGAAAGCAGGTCTTCAATTAAATGATATGGATATACTTGAACTTAATGAAGCTTTTTCAGCACAAGTTTTAGCATGCTTACAAGAATTAAATATAAAACAAGATGATCCTCGAATAAATCCAAATGGAGGAGCAATTGCTTTGGGTCATCCACTTGGTATGAGTGGAGCAAGAATTTTGTTAACTGCAGCAAGACAACTACAAGCAACAAAAAAACGTTATGCTTTAGTAACTATGTGTATAGGCGTTGGTCAGGGATATGCTACAATTATTGAAAGAGTCTGATTTTGAACAAAAATTTTTATATCGTTATTTTATTTTGTGCTTTTGTTTTGTCGTGCAAAAAAAAGCCAACAACATGGCAATCAAATTGGACTGCACCACTTGCTTATGGTTCTTTATCGATGAGTCAATGGGTAAATGATTCTACACTTTCTTCAAATGGATCAGAATTGTCTATAGATTTTAAAAGAAATTTGTTAAATATCGAGTTAGCAGACTTAATTTCTATTCCAGATACTACTATTATACAATCTGTTTCTCCTTCAATGAGTGGTATTACAATACCCGCGGGTTTTAATGTAGTTAATGAGATTGAAGAACACGAGATTCAGATTCCAGATGTGGAATTAAAAAAAATCAGGGTTTTAAATGGAATGATAGAACTTACTGTTTTTAATCCGTTGCCTACCTTGACTTCATATTCAGTTACTTTGCCTGGAGTAACAAAAAATGGTCTCCTCTTTAATAGCACTTTTTCTTTGCCAGCAGGTAGTGCTTTAAATCCTTCTTCTTCTGTTGAGATTTTAGATTTGAGTGGGCATGAAATTGATTTAAGAGGAGAGAATGGTCTTTCTTATAATAAGATTCAATCTAAATTAACTGTTATAACTGATCCAGCTGGCGATGAAGTTACTATAGATCCTTCATATGCATTTGCAGTTGAAGCAAAAATTATGGATTTATCAATTGATTATGCTCAAGGTTATTTTGGCAATCAAATTAATTCTGATTCCTTAAACTACCAAGTTCCTTATTTGGATAAAATCGCAGATGGTTTAGTTGATTTTCCAGCAAGTACTATCAAATTTGACATTAATAATTCTATGAAATTAGGATTAGAATCAACCATAGATTATATTAATAATATAAACTATAATAATAATTCAATTAGTCTTCAAAGTAATCAAATTGGAGCTCCTTTTTATATCTCACCTGCGACTGGAACATGGGATAATATTTCTACCTCCAATTCATCCGTTTCATTTAATTCGACCAACAGTAATATCGAATCTTTTTTAGAAAATCTAGGCTTTAAACAAAATATTTCTTTTTCATTGGAATTAAATCCATGGGGTAATATAAATGGAGGATGGGATGAGATTTTTTCAAATAGCCGTATTAATTTAGGCATAACTGCCCAAATGCCTCTTAATATTGGATTAGACAACTTTACTTTAAGAGATACTTTTTCTTTTGACTGGACTCCAACATCTCAGTCTGTTCAACTTAATAATGCGATCTTTAATTTAAAGACAATAAATGCATTTCCTTTTTCCTGTATCCCTACAATTTACCTTCTTGATAATGACTATAACATTCTTCATGTTATAAATTCTTCTTCTTCAATTGAAACTTCTTTACTTGGAGAAATTGACCCCCAAGATGGAATTCAAAAGAAAGAATCCAATGTTGAATTTCTTATATCTGAGAATATTATTAATGATATGAGTTTGGTTAAAAATATAATAGTAGAAGCAATATTTGATTCTACAGATCCACAAACAAATATAAATTTGCCTGTTAGTATTCCATCTGGAGCATTTATTTCATTTAATCTGCTAGGGAATTTTAATTTAAACAATTCTTATTAATGCGTAGGTTTATTTTTTTTATTTCCTTTTTTCCATCCATAATTTATGGACAGCATTTTCTGCCAATTCAACACGATACAATTTCATATAATCACGAAATAATATTAAACGGAATGGCTAATTATTCAGGAAATGCAATACGTGTAGATCTTGCAAAAAAACTTTTTTATGGTGGTTCAATAAATAAAGAATTAATCGATGCATCTTCTTTAAATCATAATGAAATTAATCGTTTTGGAATGTATTTAAATTCAGAGGTAGAATATCGAAATAAACAAGTTAATTTGTTTAAGAACCCAAATTATGGATTTGTGATTAAGGGTGGCGTTTATTCTTATTTTGATGTCCTTTATCCAAAAGGAGTGTATGATTTATCTCTTTATGGAAATTCTTCATATCCTGGTCAAGAAATTAATCTTTCAGCAACTAGAGCTTCTGCTTTTTTCTTTCAAAAAATCGGCTTTGGTTATATAGATAAATCAACTAATTCAAGTGTATCCATCAATTTAGTAAATTTAAGTAATTATGCATCTTTAAAAATTTCTGATGGATATCTTTATCAAAGTGATGATTTTGATACTGTAAATTTAAATCTAACGGGTACAGGTTATTTACTAGACTCACCTGTTTTTTTTAATGGAATTGGAGCAAGTATTGATGCAGATTTAAGAATTCCTGTTGTCACTCCAAAGGAGGATACAATTAATTTTCAGTTTAAACTCTGTAATTTTGGTTTTGCACATATTTATAATTCAACTGATAAATATGATATGAATAAGGAATTAGCTTATTCTGGTGTTAATGTTAATAGTGCTCTATCAGGACAATCTCTTTTTAATAATGGGTTTTCTGTTTTGGATAGTCTTGGAATAGAAAAAAAAGAAAGTAAACGGACCGTTTTTTTACCTGGTTATTTACAAATGTCCAAGCTAATTAATGAATCTTCAGAACGTTCAATTGAAGAATTTTATGGTGTTAGAATGTTTTTTTCATCTGCTTATAATCCTTTAGTTTTTGCAGGTTTGAATTTTAAATTAGGAAATAGATTTAACATTGGTGGCTGTATTACTTATGGTGGTTTTGCATCCTTTTCTGGGGGAATGTATAGCTCCTATAACCATAGAAACATTTCATTTAGCATATCAACAGAAAATATTTCAGGAGTATTTCTTAATAATGCTAAAGGAGAATCCATAATTTTCAGATTTAGATGCGCATTTTAGTTCTTATCATATCATTTGTTTTGCCCGTATTTATTGCTGGACAAATTTCCTTTTATAAGGTGTACTCTGATGATGGTTATGATAAAGGTTATGGCATTGTTCAGCTTGAAGATTCATCTTATATGATTACAGGAAGCTCAAGTAGTTTTGAAAACAATGCACAGGTTTATTTACTTCATGTTGATTCATTGGGGAATTATATATGGAGTGATAGTTATGGTGGTGCAGAATCAGATGTTGCAAAAAGAATCATGTATCAGCAAGGTTATGGTTATTTTATTGCAGGAACAACCAATTCATTTGGAAATGGAGCCTATGATGCATTGTTGATGAAGATTTCTGAAAATGGTTCTCTGGAATGGGAGAAATCATATGGTTCAACAGGTTGGGATCAAATTAATGATGCTGTTTTAACAAAAGATACTGGAGTTGTAATGGTTGGTCAACTTTTTGACACTATAACGCAATCAATGAATTTATACATTGTTAGAACCAATAAAGTGGGGGATACTGTTTGGACAAAAAACATTGGAAGTACAGGAGATGATAACGCAAATTCAATTATTAGAGTTCAGGATTCATTATATGTTATAGGAGGTTCTATATATATTCAGGATTCGGCCTTTTCAATGGGATATTTAGTTAAAATAGATGATCTGGGAAATGTGATTTGGTCTGACACATTGGGTGATTCATTTGGCCCATATGAAGTAAATGACCTGGTTGAGGTGCCTACAGGTATTAATATAATAGGAGGGAGGTATGACAATACATTGTCAAGTAGTGATAATTATACTGCTCGATATGACTTAAACGGAAACAAACTATTTGAAGACACTTATCAAAGCCCCGGAAATACGGTGCTTGATCAAATTGGTCTTAACGGAAACAACAACTCACTTTTTATTGGATACAGATACATTGATGGCACTTCATTTCAGAATGGCTATGACATTGCTCTTGCACGATTTACTTTTGGACTTTTTTGGGACAACCATGCCATGGTTGTAAACAACCCATTGGAAGAAAAAATAGAGCAAATTTCACCTACTATTGACGGCGGAATTGTGGCTGTTGGATTTAATAGTTTTCCATTAAATGGAGGTAATAATATTTTTGTAATCAAGCTTGATTCAAATGATGTTTTTCCGAGCACTGCTTCAGGAAACACTGTTATCCCTATTGTAGATGTGAGTTCCATTCAAACAAATATGATGTCGGTTTGTCCAAATCCTTTTTCAGACTTTATAAAAATTCATATAAATCAACCTTGTGAGATTTATTTATATGATCAACTTGGAAAGAAAATTCGGAAATGGAATCTAACTAAGTTTAGTTTGATAGATTTATCTGATGTTGATTCGGGAGTTTACTATCTTTATTCTAACCAAGAAAACTCACAAGGGATGAGGTTGATAAAGCTTTGATCACCTTATTTCAATTGGCTTTGCCTTAAAGCATCCAGTTTCTAATTCTATGTCAATCCTTCCAAGGTTGACACCAGCCCAACCCACCTGATTAATTAACACAGATTTTCCTTCATTATTTTTTATGATACTAGGTTGGTTTAAAAAAGTATGGGTATGACCACCAATAATAATATTGATGTTTTCGGTGTATTTGGCCAATTTTAAATCTGAAATTTTTTCTCCTTTTTGTTCATATCCCAAATGAGAAAGACAAATGATTAAATCGCATTTTTTTTCTTTTAAGATAAGTGCTTCTCGATTAGCACATTCGATAGGATCTAAATATTTACTATTTCCATACTTATCTTTTGGGACTAATCCAGCAAGTTCCACACCAATTCCAAAAATTCCGATTTTAATGCCCCCTCTTTTAATAATGGTGTGTTTTTGCGTGCTGTTATTTAAGATGGTTTGAGAAAAGTCATAATTGCTACATAAAAAAGGGAAATTGGCATATTTTTTTGCCTTAAAAAAACCCTCTAAACCAGCATCAAAATCATGGTTTCCCATGGTGCATGCATCATAACCAAGTTTGCTCATTAATTTCATTTCCAAAACCCCTTTGAAGGTGTTAAAATATGGAGTTCCTTGAAAAACATCTCCCGCATCCAAAAGGAGCACATTTTCTTCTTCTTTTCTTATTTGTTGAATTAAAGCGTATCGTTTGGAAACCCCTCCCAAACCTGGATATTTGGCATGGTTATCCGGAAAAGCATCAATGTTTGAATGGGTATCGTTGGTATGAAGGATGGTTATTTTTTTTGATTTTAAGCTTGAAAGATTGTTTTTTGAAAAAACAGGTCTAGAAAGCATCAATGCAGAGCTTCCTAAAACGGTATTTTTTATAAATAAACTTCTATTCATTATTTTATTCTTAAATCGATGCTTTTAAAGAGTTTCTTTTGTTTGTATGCTTCATCGATTAATGCATCTCTAAGTATAATGTTTGGATCAATGACCTTTATTTTTTTTTCAAAAAAAGTCATTCGGTCTCCACCATTAAGAAGGTAATCCGAGGTTATTACATAAAAGTACTCGTTTTTATTTGGCATAAAATCCTTAATGACGAGTTTTTTGTTTTCGATTATTGCATTGGAAATGGGTTCTCCACCAGTTCTTAAAATGTAATTTTCTATATCAATAATAACGGAAGAAGGTAATTGTACAATTACCACTTGATTATCAAAGGGCATTAAGGTAAATAAATCTCCACGAGTTACCTTTCCTTTGTTTATCGTTGATCTTAGGCTACCAAAATTCAATAGGCAAAACACTGGAGCATCTAATTTCTCCTTCCTCAAAATATTGGTAAAGATTGCATCAGCAACCCAGTTCATTAAGTTTGAAGATGGTTTTTTTGCAATGAAATCGTAATCAGAAATCGCAATAAGCGCTGTCATTTCCTTTTCCATCGAATCCTTATAGGGTTTAATTATCGAATCAATATCTTTTGAAGAAGCAATCGATTCATGTAGTGGAAGAGAGCTTTTATTGGTATGAATGATAAGGTTACTTGAACAGGAATATAATATCGTTGAGAGAAGAAATAAATAGATACTTCCTATTTTCATTATTGAATAATAATTCTGTTTTTAACTGAACCATAATCGGTTTTTAATTCCAAAACATATATTCCTTTTTTCAATTTTATTGTATTCAATTCAAGTGTTTGAACAGAGATATTTGTTTTAGAAGAAATAATTTTTCCTTGCATATTTATAATTTGATATGCTTTTATTGGCATTCCATTGATTTGTGCATAAATCTTATTTGAAGATGGAATAGGAAATACAGATAAATTATTGATAATATATTCTGAAGTATTTGTATAACATCCATCTGGAAGATAAGCCATGTTTGAGAAATCAATATAGCAAGCAAAATCAATAGAATCGATAAAAGGATTTCTGTTGTTTTGAAGATCTACAATGTATTCGTGCCTAGCAATCTCCTGATTATCAGGGGTGTCGTTAAAATGCCAGTTTTTTAAAGATTCTTGACTTTGATTCCCAGGTATCTGCCAATTATGTCCACTTTGTCCATTGTAGCAAGTTGCCATATACATAATCGCTCTAGCTGCATTTCCTTTATGAGAAGCTCTAGGCTCATAAACGAGTTGTTGCCCATTATAACCTACACTACCATCAAGATAGTTAAAAACTACATTTCCAGTGATGTCTTCTAAAGGCAGGTTGCTCCTTGGCGAATTGGCATTATTTAGGTTTGTAGGGAATAGGTTGTGTTGGTCATTATATTCTGGTAATTCGGGAGAATTTGCAGGATAACTTGGCATCCACGAATGAGAGAAAGTGTGTTCTCTTGAATATCCAGTTGCCGACCAATCGAAAGGATCATCAAATACTTTCCGTTCACCTGAATAAACACATTCTACATAAGATTGTCCATTTGTTGTATCCTTAATTTCAAACTGACTCATCATTGTTTGTTTATAACTAAAATAGGTGATAGAGTTATGCGGGTTAATCAAGGATGATAAATCAGATAAGAAAGAAGCCGAAGAGGTATTTAAAGCGTTATAATAACTACCTATTTCAGAACCAGTACTTGTTGCTGAACTAGATGCAGGAGTGTTTGTATTGTAATTTTCATATCCGTTTGATCCATTTAATGCAAAAACTTTAAAATAATAGGTTTGGTTGGCAATAATTCCTCTTGGTGTAAATGATGAACCACTTCCAATATAAGCTATTTTAGATGAGCCAATTGTATCCCCTCTAAGGTATGTTGTTCCATCTATTGGTTCATCTGTGACAACACTGCCATTTTTCCATAAAACAATATATTTTTCAGCACCGCTAACTGATCCATAATCTCCAACCATTGTATATGCTTTGACATTTGGAAATGATAAATTACTTGGATTGTTAGGAGGCTCAGTTGCCAAATTATTTAGTCCAATTCCAGAAAGGTAAATAGTGTAAGGGTTCTCATCGACATCGTCATTGTCGATACTAAATGTTGCAGAATAAGAACCATTACCGGTTGGATTAAAGTTTAAATCAAATGTATCGCTACTACCACCTGCAATTATTGCACTATTAAGATTTGTTGAAAAATCTACAGCATTTGTTCCTGTAAAAGAAATTCCTGATACGGTTAAATTTTGAGTTCCAGAATTTTCAACAATAATTTGCGTAATGTTATTGGTTCCAACAAGGTAAGTCCCATTGTTTAATACATCAGAACCACCGAGTTTGATATTAATTTCTTTATCTGGAGCAACATAAGGAAAGATATCACTAAGACTTCTAGGCACTAGCTGGTAGTTTGAGCCATATTGTCCCATAAGTGCTATCATGGTTAATTGTCCAGTTGGAATTGATGTGCTAGCAATATTTGTTCCTCCATTAATTCTAACATCTAAAGTGTTAACTCCATCTGTAACCTGAACTGTGCTATTGCCCGAGGAAAAAGAACCGGTTTGAACAAAGCTTATGTTATCTACTTTGACGAGTTGAGACTCCAATGCTTCACCCGCACTTGTGAGTGGAATATTAAGAGCTTGAGGAAGGCTTCCTGCTCCGTGATTTGTAAAACTTGTTGTAGGAGAAATTTCAAGTAATCCATTAAAATCGAATAAATCTCCTGATGCTGTTATGGAATCTCCAAGAACAACACTATTTAACATGGATCCATATGCAGGAATTGCACCAGTAGCATCCTGAATATATCTGATGCTTCCAAGTTCCGATCCATTGGTAACCACTCCTGTTACAGTTACTGTTGAGCCAACAGACATGTTTCTTGCGTCTGCAATATTAGCTTGCGAATTAGCAATAAAAGAACAGATAAAAAATAAAGAGCAAAATGCGTATTTCATAGTAGATTAAAATTGAATTCCTAAAGATACATTAAATCGAAGACCTTGACCAAACATGACGGTTGCGGATTGAGCGTCAAAATCATACGGTGCGTTATAATTGTTTCTAGCATCGGTGATAAAAATGTTATTTAAAACGTTGGTAATAGAGCCGTTACAAAACAGCACACATTTTTTGAGCTTATATCGATAACCTGTAAATACGTTTAGCATTGAATACGCGGGTATTTTCCAAGATTCTCGACCTCCATTTTCTCCTTGAAGGCTAAAAGGGTCAAAATTCGCATAGTATCGATCAAAATATTGATATTGAAATTTGATGTAAAAACTTTTGAAGGGTTCAAAGCGTATGGATCCACAAAGAGCAGTTTGAGCTGCATCACCAACATGTACTCCTTCTGCATCAAAGCTTATTTCAAGTGAATCATATTGAGGGATGAAAATTGTTTTTGTAGAATTCCATATCCAATCACCAAAAGAAAACATAAACTCGGTAGAAATATATTTGTTGATTTTCCATGCCAAATCAAATTCTCCTCCAGCATGAATAGCATCCATTCCATTGATATTAATTCTAAGCGTTTCAGTAGGATCTTGAGGGTCAGGAACGGATACTCCATAGGGGAAAGGTTTGTTTTTCCAATTGGTTAAATATCCATTTAAGTTGATTCCAAAAGATTTTCCAGCAAAACTATATCCTCCTTCAAGAGCAAGAATCTTTTCGTTTACAATTTCTTTGAAAAAAGTGTTGGTGTTGTTATCAATTACATTGCTGAACTGTGGTGTTCTTGATAGATATCCCATATTCATAAAGACATTTGATTTTTCATTTAAAGCATAACTTGCTCCAGTTTTAATTGTAAAACCAGGAATTGTTTTCCAGTCTGTTTGAACATACTCCAAATCGTTTGAATTAGCAGTATATTCAGAACCATTATATAGAATAGTATCATTTGCCCCAATTTGTAAAATGGTATCGCCTAAATCCAATTCTTTTTTCTGAAAATAATCGATTCCTTTGTAAGAATTTACAATTCCAGAAAGATTTACAAAGGTGGACCATTTTTCTCCATTGTATTCCATCTGTCCAAATGCTCCTGACCAACTAACCAGGCCATCTCGATGAGCATTGTATGTGTTCTTTGCAACTTTATCCCCTTCTACCATCATCACAACATCTGAATTTTGATTGGAACTGCTAACAAAATAATCTCCACCCAATAAATCTTTTATTTCTTGATAATGTTCTCCTCTGTAGAAGCGATAATCCAAACCACCAGAAAAAGCGATTTGATCAGAAAGGTTGTAGTTGAATTGACCCAAGTAACCAATCCAAAAGTGATTGTTCACACTTGCTAGCAAGACATTATTAGATTTAAGTAGAGTGGGGTGATATGCAGGGTCAACATTTGGACCTCCAAATAAAGAACTTACTTGATTATCTAAAACCACTTGATCCCAATCAATAAGACCAGTGCTATCTCTTTTTAATGAACTGGAGTTGAAAATTCTGGTTCCACCTCCACTTGCAATTGACATATATGCAAGATTAGAAATAGAAAGCTTGTCATTGACTTTCCAAAAATCTTTAAGAGTGATTTGAGGTTTATTATAATAATTCAAACGTTCATTAAAAGCTTGTTTTTCCCCATCAATGGTTCTGTATCCCCAATGTTGATTAAATTGAATGCCTTGATTGAGGTAATTTTGAGAAGAATCAATAGGGATACCTAGATTAATAGCCTCTTGAGTACTCCAGTATTGTACGGATTGGCTATAAGATCTTTGTCCGTGTTTTTGTGGAGCTGAAAATGCAGAAAGTGTAATTAAGTGATTTTTGATTCTTTTTGATAATTTAAGATATCCAAAATAACCTTCTGTTTGAGTTCCATCAACCCATCCTTCTCCTCTTTTGTATGATCCTGAAAAAGTAAATCCCCATCCACTTTTAGTCATTCCCGTATTGTATGAGAAAGATGATCTTAAGAAATTACCTGTTCCGTATTCTTGCTTAAATCGGCCTCCTTTTTTACTTCCAATGCCTTGTGTAATAATATTGATGGTTCCACCAATTGAAGGCATAGCAATTTTTGTGGCTCCAAGACCTCTTTGGACCTGAATGGTGGATGTTATTGCATCCAATCCAAACCAGTTAGACCAATATACAGCACCATTTTCCATATCATTAACAGGAACACCATCAATCATTACTCCAACATTTCGTTGGTCAAACCCTCTTACATTAATTCTAGCATCTCCATCACCCCCCCCTTGTTGGGTCGCATAAACACCTGCTGTACCGTTAAGCAACATAGGTAGATCTCTAGACCCAAGTTCCTCTACTATTTTTTTTGTTGAAATAGTTGTAACTGCTACTGGGACATTGTTTCCTCGAACAAGATTTCCTATAATTTTTACTTCTTCCAGTTCAACACTTCCACCTAAAATTAAATCTTTAGAAATTTTTGAGTTTTGTACATCTATGGAAACTATTAAGGTGTCAAAAGATAAAATGGTAATAACCATGGTATATTTACCATAAGGAACGTTTTTTAGTTCATATTTTCCATCATAATCTGATAATGTTCTGTACTTATTGTTGATATTAACTTTGGCGCCAACAATTAATTCTCTTGTTATATTATCAGTAATTATTCCTGATATAGTTGCTGTTTCCGTCTTCTCCTTGGTGGTTTGAGAAAATGCCGTATTCAAAATAATTAAAAAGAAAACACCACTTAATAATTTCATTTTATTTAAAGTATAAAAAAAGGCCCGAAGGCCTTTTAAATGTTTATTTAATGATTACTCTACGTGTAGAGTATGTTTGTTGATTGTTTTTGAATTTCAAGAAATAAAGTCCTTTTTTGTTTCCAATATTGATGGAAACAAGCTTGTTACTTACTTCAAAAGAACGAATAGTTTGTCCTAAAGCATTAAGAACTTCTACAGATCTAATTTGTCCGTTATGCTTCATAAAAACCACTCCATTTGATGGGTTAGGGTAGATCGATAATTCATTATTTTCAATTGGATTAATTGAGGCAGGATTACAATCACAAGAATGTGACCCTAAATTAGTAAACGTATTAGCTGGAATAGAATCCCATTGATCTAGTGGATTGAAAAAAGATACCTGAGTCATTTCTCCATTTTTTACAGTAGCTTTTCGAATTAACGAATGATCAGCTGTAACAATCACTCCAACTCCTGTGTTATAAGGGAAGTCTGTGGACCATCCTGCTCCTGTTCCTCCTGCAACGCCAGTTGGATCAGCAGGATTTTCTCCAATTTTCCCAAAAATATCTATAATTGCAAAACCTGATGCTGTAGTAATATCATCTCCTGGAGTTGTTGTTAATGTTCCAGAACCTAATAATATAGCATCATTGCCATTCCAATAAAAGGCATTAGATACATTGTAATCTGGACAGTAGTAGCCATCTGCTTTAGCTTGTAAAGAATCCCAAACTGGTGCTTCTTGGCCCTGTCCTGTTGAGTCTAGCTTTTCAATTACAGCAACATAAACATCATATGGTGCTATTGTACCAGATAATTGTATTGCATTTGCATTGGTAGCAGCACTTGCTCCATTTGAATATCTAGCAACAAAATAATTGCTTAAATCGATGGAGTTTGAAGTAGGGTTATAAATTTCAATTGCTTTGTTGTTTGACCATCCCTCCACGTATTCAGAAATAAATAGTTGGCTGCAATCTTGGGATATACCTACAAAAGTTAAACTTAAAGTAAGAACAAGTAGTATTTTCTTCATAATATTAATTAATCTAGTTAAATTGAATTTTCTCAAAAATACATATTTTTTTCACTGATTATATTTTGTATTTGTTAATCTCTGTGAACAATTTTGTAAATAATAACTGTTAATTTTGTAACATTTGTTAAATTTCAACTCTCAAAAATAAATCAATGCATAAGATTTTTATTTACTTTATCGTGTTGGGGGTTTTTTACCCGACTTTTTCTCAAAAAATTAGTGTTGAAGATATTTGGAAAGATTACAAGTTTCTTTCTAGCCGAGTAAAAGGTTTTCGGTCTATGAATGATGGACTTTCGTATTCAAAGATGTTGCCTAATCAATCTATTGTCAAGTATTCCATTACGAATCCTGATGATACTGGTTTTGTGTTAGTAAAAGGAAAATATTTTGAAATTGATGAATCTCCTATTTTGATTGATGAATATGAGTTTAATAATGATGAAAGTAAAGTTCTTTTGTTTTGTAATAAACAATTTATCTATAGAAGAAGTTATACAGCTACACATTATTTATTTGATATTGAAACTCAAAAACTGTTGCACTTAGATCAAGAACATTCCCCCCAAACTCTTGCTGAGTACTCTCCAGATGGAAAAAAAGTGTCATACATATATAAAAATAACCTTTATGTGAAAGACTTAAAAAGTGGAAAGATTAAAGCAATAACAGAAGATGGAAAGAGAAATAAAATAATTAATGGAACAACTGATTGGGTTTATGAAGAGGAATTTGGAATAACAAAAGCATACGGATGGTCTTATGATAGCCAAAACATTGCATTTCTTCGATTTAATGAAAAAAAAGTCAAAAAGTTCTCCATGACTTATTACAAAGACTTATACCCTGATGAATATAAGTTTAAATATCCAAAAGCGGGTGAAAAAAACAGCATTGTTTCACTACACATCGCAAATGTTAACTGTTCTAAATTAAAGGAAATTAACCTTGGACAATATGAATATATCCCTAGATTAAAATGGTCACCTACTCAAAATAAATTAGTAGTTCTTACTTTAAATAGACATCAGAATCATCTTAAATACCATTTGATCGAATTAAATGGTAAGAAAAAGATATCGTCAAAAATATTTTATGAAGAAAAGTCTGCTTCTTATGTAGAAATTGATGATAATCTTTTAATTCTTAATGATGGTAATACCATTATTCGAACTAGTGAAAAAAATGGATTTAATCATGTCTATAAAGTTGGTTTTTCAGGAATGGAGAAACAAATAACAAATGGGAATTGGGATGTGATTGAATTTTTTGGAATCGATGATCATAATCAATTCATGTATTTTTCATCAGCTGAAAATTCACCGTTATATAAATCTATTTTTCGAATTAAAATTGATGGAACTCAAAAAGAAATACTTAGCCCTAAAACTGGTTATTGTGAGGCAAATTTTACTAAAGGAATGAAATGTTTTGTTTTAAATCATTCAAATATTAATACTCCTCCTGAATATACTTTATGCTTGAATTCAGGAAAAAAAATAAGAATACTAAATGACAATGAAAGATTAAAAAATATTCTTTTGAAATACAAACTAGCAAATTTTAATTTTTTGAAAATTAAATCGGATTCACTTTTGTTAAATTCTTGGATGCTAAAACCAATGGATTTTGATTCTACAAAAAAATATCCAGTTTTTATGACTGTCTATGGAGGCCCTGGTCACAATGAAGTTCTTGATTGCTGGGGAGGTTTAAAGTATATGTTTTATCAACTTTTAGCACAAAAAGGATATATTGTTGTTTCGGTTGACCCAAGAGGGACGATGTTCAGAGGTTCAAAATTTAAAAAATCAACCTATCTTCAGTTAGGGAAATTGGAAACGGAAGATATTATTAATGTAGCAAAATATTTAGGTGAACTTACTTATGTTGACAAAAAACGAATCGGAATTCAGGGATGGAGTTACGGAGGATTTATGTCTTCACTTGCTATAACTAAAGGAGCGGATTATTTCTGCTCTGCGATTGCTGTTGCACCCGTAACCAACTGGAAATACTATGATAATATTTATACGGAACGTTTTATGAGGACACCTAAAGAGAATCCTTCCGGTTATAATAATAATTCACCAATCAATTATGTGAATCTTTTAAAAGGGAGATATTTGTTAATTCATGGTTCTGCTGATGATAATGTTCATTTTCAAAATTCTATGGAAATGATTAATGCTCTAGTTAAAGAAAATAAACATTTTGACTTATTTGTTTACCCAAATAAGAATCATGGTATTTATGGAGGTAACACAAGAAATCATCTCTTTAATTTGATGTTAAAATTTATAATGGAAACAATTTAGATTTCCTTTACTAATTCTTTTGTATTTTTTTAGTACTAAATCCTTTAGATGTTTCAATAATCATCAGATAGTTTCCTTGATCTAGATTTGATAAATCAATTTTATTAACACCATTAATTTCCTTTAAGTTCATAATTATCCTTCCTGTAATATCCACAATTTGTAATTGAAGTATTGTTAAAGGAGATGAAATCGTAATTACATCATTAAATGGGTTGGGGTATATATTGATATTTGATGCTGTGTTATCATCCAAAATATTTGTTGTACATCCATTAACCGGGAAGTTTGTAATTGTTCCAGCGGTTATACAAGGTGTGTTATTAATACTAACAGGGTTGTTTGGAGTGGTGTAACCGTTGTTTATCAGCCATATTGTATCTAGTTCAACTGACACCACATTGCCTTGATAAACGACATTATAAAATCCTGAATTATCAGTGTAAACAACCATTGCTGGATTCGCAGCTTGATGTAAAATCACAGGAGCTTGTGCTATTGGAGTATCCCAGGGAGTAAACATACCATTGCTGTCAATATCACAAAATACATATCCTGAAATACACATATCATTTGGATTTGGTAGAATGGAGTTGCAATTAATAGGGAAGTTAGCTGTTGCTCCACCCGAAGATGAATTACAAGGAACATTAAATACAATAGCAGGGTTAAATCCAAGTGTAGTATAACCGTTAGCAATAAGCCAAGCATTATCTATACTAACCATTGTGGGGTCTTGTGGCATCCCTTGATAATTAGCAGAATACATTCCGCTTGAATCAGTTATCGTGTTAATAATTCCTCCGAAACCAAGGTTGATTATAATTGGAACAGAATCTAGCACAACATCTCCCATGTTATAAACACCATTACTATCCATATCACAAAAGACTAATCCAGATAGGCACATCGAAGAGAAAGGGCTTCCTCCAGAACATCCATAAATTGGAAAATTAACCACTGCTCCATTTCCTGTTGAAGAACAAGGAGTGCTTTGTGTTGTGACAACAGAAGAGGAAGTGTTATATCCGTTTGAGAGTAACCACATGTTATCTATAGTTACAACAACAGGATCTCCATTTGTAGTTTGGTAAATGATGTTGTAAAACCCATTAGAATCAGTCATAACTGTAACGTTTACATTGTTTGTCGACATTGCTGTAATTGGAACATTTGCAAAAGGGATGTCTCCACTACTAAAAATATTATTGCTATCCATATCACAATAGACCTGACCTGAAAGACACATGTTGTTTTGCCCTTGATTACATCCAGTTAAAGGAAAATTAACAACTGCTCCACCAACAAGGCATGGGGTATCTAAAGTATTTGAGACAGCATTTCCTGTTATTCCATTTAATGCGAGCCAAACGGGGTCAATGGATATAATGGTAGGCATTCCAGCAGTGCTTTGATATGTAAAGGAATACATTCCATTTGCATTTGTAAAAGTATTAAGCATAAGTGCTGTTGATGTAATGATAGTTATTGGAACTGAATCTAAAGCAATGTCTCCCAATCCAAATTGACCATTTGTATCCATGTCACAATAGATTAGGCCAGATAGACACATGCTCAAGGGGGGTGGGGTAATTCCACACCCTTGTAGTGGAAAGTCTGCTATAGCACCGACTTGACCACATATAGTGTTTTGTACAGTAAAAGGAGTAAACCCTATAATGCCATTTTGAGCAAGCCATGCAGGATCAATCATAACAACTGTTGGTGCTCCAGCAATTCCTGTATAGGTTAAACTATAATTTCCCATCATATTTGTATATGCTGTAATCTGTCCCTGAGGAGTAGTAATAAAAACTGGAACAGAATCTAGTGGAATATCTCCTAATGTAAATGTTCCACTACTATCAATATCGCAATAGACCTGACCAGATACGCACATATTGGCAGGAGGTTGCACAAATCCACAACCTAGAATAGGAAAGTCAATAATATTGGCTCCAAAGGTTACTTGACATGCTGTGTCAATAAAACTAACCGGATTTGAGATGGTAGAAAAACCATTTGAAACAAGCCAAGCAGGATCAATAGCCACAGTCGATGCTTGTCCGGATGTTCCGGGGTACGCAAAATTGTAGTTTCCAGACAATGTTGAAAGTGCATTGAGCTGTCCTTGAGAAGAGTTTAAAATCAGAGGTACGGAATCCATTGGAAAATCACCAGGAGTGAAAGTCCCACTACTGTCAGCATCACAATACACCTGTCCAAACAAACACATATTGGTAGGAGGTTGCACAAATCCACAACCCAGAATAGGGAAATCAATAATATTCGCACCAAAAGTAACTTGACATCCTGTGTCATTAAAATTCACAGAATTTATGTTTAAATAG
>Ga0163108_10000022_pt1 | contig 99433 bp, 87 predicted proteins | sample Fk1155metaG_FD_109644 | JGI IMG/M metagenome (GOLD analysis project Ga0163108, IMG submission 109644) | Marine microbial communities from the Central Pacific Ocean - Fk160115 155m metaG | ecosystem: Environmental > Aquatic > Marine > Oceanic > Photic zone | place: The Central Pacific Ocean...
GATATCATATGGCTCTAGAAGCTTTGCTAATTTTTCATTTTCTTATTTTTAAAATGTCCAAGGAATTGAATGTTAAACGAGCATATTTTTAGTTCGTTTTGTCCAAAACAAAACACTATATTGTAGACAAATAAGAAAAGAAATAGTCTTTTCATTCTATTTTATTGTTTATAAAAAAACATGTAATAAAATTAAACGTTATAAAACTAATGAAAAATATAGCTTTAGTTACTGGTGCATCTAGTGGAATAGGAAAAGAACTTGCTAGAATCCATGCCATGAATGGGGGTGATTTAGTTATTGTGGCTAGAAGAGAAGAGGAATTGGAAAATATTAAGGCAGATCTTGAAAAAACTTACAAAATAAAGGTTGTGGTAATAGCATTAGATCTTAGCATTTTTGGTGCTGGAACTGCTCTGGTAAATGAAGTTAACAAAAGAGGGCTTGAAATTGATTATTTGATGAATAATGCTGGCTTTGGGGGATATGGGGAGTTTTATCAAAGAGATCTTGAAAAAGAAAAAGAGATGATACGCTTAAATATAACGTCATATGTGGAAATAACTCATGGCATACTTCAGCAAATGATCAAAAGAAAAAAGGGGAAAATATTGAATACAGCTAGTACAGCTGGCTTTATCCCTGGACCTCTTCAGGCAGTTTATTTTGCAACAAAGGCTTTTGTTGTTTCATTTTCTCAAGCAATTGACCAAGAAGTCAAACCTTTTGGGGTTACAGTTACGGCATTATGTCCAGGTCCAGTTCAAACAGAATTTAAAAATGTTGCTGGGATGAAAAACAACCCTTTATTTAAACGAGCTAAATCCGCACGCTATGTTGCATTGATTGGGTATAGAGCAATGTTAAAAGGTCGTTTGATTGCTATTACTGAAAAATCTTTAAGTGTATTTATTAACGGAGTTATGTTTTTTATGCCAAGAAGAACCGTTCTTAAGATAATTCAAAAACTTCAAAAGCACTAGTTCTATTCTGGAGTAAGTCTTAAAATAATTCCATCGATTGATTTGTTCAGTTGTATTTGACAGCCTAGCCTACTATTTTCTTCCACATAAAACGCCTGATCAAGCATGTCAAGTTCGCTGTCGCTTTGTTCTGGGAGCTTAGTTGTAGATTCAAGATAACATTGACACGTAGCACATAGAGCCATGCCTCCACATTCCCCTTCAACAGGTAAATCATAAGCTCGACACAATTCCATAATGTTCATGTTCATGTCTGTTGGACCTTTCAGTTCATGTGAAGTTCCTTCTCTATCAATTATTGTTACTGTAATATCAGTCATACAGATTAGTTTAGTTGAAAACCCTTAAAAGATTACTTCCGTTGTAGGATGTGGCATACTGACGTAACCCATAATTAGATCCACTAATAGGTGAGCCATCGTATAATGAGAATACTGCAGAAGAACAACTGTCTTTTAATAAAAGAAAATTTTGAGGGTCTGGAAATAAAGGATACTCGCATATTCCATCAGGATCTGCTGGTGAATGTCTGTCAAATGCAATAAACTCGTCAATAGATCTGCGATAAACAATAATGCCTTTTGAACCACCATTAATGTATGCCCATGATCCAACTCCCATTAATGGGCTATAACTAGGTAGATTGAGATCTATAGTTATATCAAATGGGATATAAGGAACAGGATGTTGCGATGTTTTATTGCAAGAACTACTTGACAAAATAAAAGAAAAAAGTAAAAAAACTATTAACTTCATAAGGACAAAGATACAAAAATGATGCCTATAGTTCTTAAATTTAAATCAATTCTTCTATGCTTGATTGTTATAGGTTTGTCGTCATGTAAATCAAGTGAAATAAGCAAAGAACAAAAAAATATTAATCGAACAAAAAAGAGGATATTACGAAAAGAGAGAAAAATAAAAAGAAAGCAAAAAAGAGAACAGAAAAGAGCATATAGAGCATATTGGAAACTTCAATCAAAGCAGGTTAAAAAAAGTATAAAAAAGAATAAAAGACGATTAAAGAAGAAGTATAGAGATTAACTTATTCATTTTCATCAATTAATTTTTCCCATTTTTTCATATAAGCACTAATTGCTTCTTTGTTCTTATTGTATTTTGATAAGGTATTATTTGCTTTTAATTCATCGGTATAATCAAGGGTATTAATTTCAACTTGAATATTTTTTTGTTCTTCTTCAAGAACTTCAATTTTTTTTTCAATTTTTTTTAAATCCTTTTCAATAGATGCTTTTGAAGTTTTCTTGTTTTTGTTTTTAGTGATTTTTTTTTCGTTTGTGTTTTTTTTATCTGCGTCTGAAGTAATAGAGTTCTGCTTCATGTTTAAATAGTCATGAACAGAAAAATGATGAATTTTAAGTGTGTTTTTTTCAATTTCCCAAATCCTGTTTGTAAGTTCATTTAGAAACTCTCTATCATGGGATACTACAATGAAAGATCCTTCATAACGCGTTAATGCTTTTTTAAGAACTTCTTTGCTTGCGATATCTAAATGATTTGTTGGTTCATCTAGGATCAAGAAATTAGATGGGCTAAGCAATAACTGGCATAAAGCAAGCCTTGTTCTTTCACCTCCAGATAAAATCTTTACTTTTTTGAGAACATCATCTCCTTCAAAGAGAAATGCTCCTAGTACACTTCTTAATTCTTTTCTTATTTCTCCAATAGCTATTGAGTCTACAGTTTCATACACACTAAGTTCTGGGTTTAATTTTTCGGCGCTATTTTGAGCAAAATAAGAGATGTTAACATTGTGTCCATGCAAGACTTCTCCTTCCCCATCTAGTTTTCCCATTATTCGATTAAGCAAAGTTGTTTTACCAACTCCATTTGGGCCTAAAAGAGCAATTTTCTCTCCTCTTCCTATGGTGATGTTAATGTTTTTAAACAGCAGCTTTTCTCCAAAAGATTTCCCCATATCTTTAAGCTCTAAAACCCATTTCCCAGGTTGAACACTAAGTGGAAAGGTTAATTTTAATTTTGCACTTATGTCTTTTTCAAGCTCGATACGTTCTGTTTTTTCTAATTTTTTAATCAGAGATTGTGCAAATGCAGCTTTGTTTTTCTTTGCCCTGAACTTATTTATTAAAATTTCAGTTTGTTTTATATCCTTATCTTGTTGTTTCTTTGCTTGCTGCGTTCGGATGATTTCTTCTTCACGCGCTTTTTTATATTTTGAATATGCAAATGGATAGTCTAAAACTTTACCAAGACTTATTTCAAGTGTTCGTTTTGTGATGTTATCAAGAAATAATCGATCATGAGAAATCAATATAACGATGCCTTCAAATTTCTGCAAATAGGTTTCAAGCCAGCTTATGGATATAATATCAAGATGATTTGTTGGTTCATCTAAAAGCAAAATATCAGGTTTGTTTACTAGAATCCTTGCTAATTCAGCTCTCATTTTCCACCCTCCAGAAAATTCATTTAGAGGTTTATCAAACTCTTCATTGTTAAATCCTAATCCTTTTAGAGTGTTTGAAATTCGTTCTTTCCAGGTATACCCATCCAGAAGAGAGAAAGCATCATTTAGCTCACTTAATTCATCAAGTAGCGACAAATAGCTTGAGGATTCATAATCCGTTCTTGTAACAAGTTCTAGATTGATTTGATTTAATCTAACATTAATTTGATTTAATCTTGTATTTGAATTATTTAGATATTCAAATACGCTTTGAGATGATGTGATATGAATATCTTGAGTTAAAAAGCCAATAGATGAACCTTTTGAAATGTGAATTTTACCTTCTGAAGCAATTTGATTTCCTGATAATATTTTTAATAATGTAGATTTTCCAGCACCATTTTTGCCAACTAGGCCAATTCGTTCTTCATTATTAATTTGTAGATTGACAGATTTAAACAAATACCCTTGTGGTAGATGCATACCTAACTTATCTAGTGTAATCATGCTGCAAAAGTAGAAAAATCATCATCATATATGCTATAATTGATGGCAATAACAATGTTTGTGTCAATGCTTTTATTAGTTTTAAATAAAAAATGTATGAAACATATATTAGGCTTAATTTTAATTTTTTTCACACTTTTAATTATGAATCCGACTTTCTCACAAAAAAACAATTCATTTGACTGGCAAGGTCATAGAGGTGCTAGAGGCTTATTTCCTGAAAACAGTATTTATGGATTTATTAATGCACTTAGTTATCCAGTGACAACATTGGAGCTAGATATTGTTGTTTCAAAAGATAAACATATTGTTGTCTCTCATGAGCCTTGGTTTTCTGAAGAAATCAGTGATGGTTGTAAGTTTGAAAACAATCTATATAAACTTAACTTAAGTCAAATTCAGTCAATTGATTGTGGAAGCAAACCACATAAAAGATTTCCGAATCAGAAAAAAATTATCACTAACAAACCTACATTTAAAGAGGTTGTAAAAGAAGTGAGAACATATTGTGAAAAAAATAAAATGAAGCAAGTGCGATTTAATATTGAATTAAAATCCAAGAAAGAATGGGAAGACGTATATATTCCCAATCCTGCTTTGTTTGTTTCATTATTACTTGAAGAGGTAAGGGAATTAGAAATTGAAGATCAAATCACATTACAGTCATTTGATACGAGAATTTTAGAAGAGCTACATAAAAAAACAAGTAAAATTAAATTGGTTTTATTGGCTGAAAATACTTTTGGAGTGTCGAGAAATTTAAAAAAAATATCTTTTTTACCTTATGCCTATAGCCCAAATTATAAATATTTAAAAAAGTGCCATGTAAAGAAACTGCATAAGCTAAATGTACTTGTAATTCCTTGGACGGTTAATTCGAAATCAAAAATGTTAAAAATGATTGCAATTAATGTGGATGGTATAATTACAGATTATCCAAATTTAATTGAAGAACTTTAGTTATTTTCCATTGTATTCTACAATGTTTTTTTCTGTTTCCCAAAGCCTGACAGTCAAAACATAGGGTTTGTCAAATGAATTATGTAACAAGGTCCAGCAGACTTCTGCAATATTTTCAGCAGTGGGGATTTTATCTTTAAATTCTGGGCAGTCTAGATTAAGGTTCTTATGATCAAATCGATCGATGATCTGTTCTTTAATAATGTTTTTTAGTTTTTTTAAATCCATTACATAACCAGTTTCTTTATTAACTGCTCCATCTATCCAGACTTCAATTTTGTAATTGTGTCCATGGTAATTAGGATTGTTACATTTACCAAAAACATTATTATTCATCTCATCGCTCCACTCGGGTTTAAATAATCGATGAGCAGCATTAAAATATTCTATTCTACAAACCTTCATTTAATTGTTTCTCAATTTTGTAAAAATAATCCTTCATGATAATTTGAAACCAATAGGAGTATTTATCTGAATTTATTTTCAAATCGATTAATAAGTTTTCAAGTGAAACCCACTTAAGTTCACTTATTTCTTCGGGATTAAATTTAGGGGTTTTATTAATCTTTCCAATTAATACATGATCATATTCATATTCAATTAATTGATTTTTAAAGTCAACTTTGTATACAAATGAAAATGCTTTTTTAAGTTGACACTCCACATTTAATTCTTCTATTAATCTGCGAAGTGAGGCATCTATAATTTTTTCGCCTGGTTTTGGGTGACTGCAGCATGCATTTGACCAAAGCCCACCTGAATGATACTTATTTATATTTCTTTTTTGAATAAGCATTTGCATATTTTCATTAAAAAGAAAGATTGAGAATGCTCTGTGTAGCAAGCCCTTTTGATGAGCTAATAATTTTTCCATTTTCCCAATAGGCTCATCATGTTTATTAACTAGTATAACATCTGTCATTTTGTTGGTATCAGATATTTTTTAATCTTAATTTAAGAATCAAAGAAACAAAAGAAGTCTTTCTTGTATTTAAAATTTGCATTCTGTTTTATAGGCATGAAAATTAACTACAATTTCATTCGAAACCTTACAAAACTATATTTTTTAGAAATGAGGCGCTATATTAGCTAAGTATTTTGCCTGATTGGTGTTAATTTTTCAATTATAAGGAAAAGTGTATTCTGGAAGAGATTCTATTAATTTTTTTCTGGCAATAAATATTCTACTTTTTACAGTGCCAATTGGGATATTTAAATTTTTGGCAATTTCTTTATACTTATACCCTTCAATATGTAAGATAAATGGAACCTGATAATCTGTACTTAGTTTGTTTACATGTTTTAGAATTTCTTTTTTAAACATAATTTGAGAAGGAGTACAATAAGATGTGCCTTGATGATTAATTAAATAAAAGTCTTTGGACAAATCAAAAATGCTGTTATATTTTACTTTTCTTCTATATTGATTGATGAATATGTTTCTCATAATTGTAAATGTCCATGCTTTAAAATTTGTTTTAGGTTTGTATTGTTTTTTATAGGTGATTGCTTTTAAAAAAGTTTCCTGTGTTAGATCTTTTGCATCATCACTACTTTTTGTAAAAGTCATCGCAAAAGAATTTAGATGGCCCTCTAACTCTAACAGTGCATTTGTGAATTCTAAAGTTGACATTTGTTTACTGTTTACCTAACAAACTTAAACAAAAATGTTTAATAAAAAAAGGCTAATTATAAACAATTGTACGGAGTGTTAAAAATACAAAGGATGAAATGTTAAACTTTTATTAGAGAATGAGATAGCTGGAAATGGGATTTTTAAATAGTTTAGCTGGGTTAATAAAAACTTAAGAAATGTATTTTTACATCGAATTTTTTTAAAGTCGATATCTAATGATATAAAGAATTCGTTTTTTGCATGAAATGATGTGTTGTCATTAATGTAAACATCACTATTACCTATTAGTTTTTTATCGACACTGTATCCTATTGAAAAACAAAGCCAATCAGGCATATTACTTTTTTTAAAAACATTTTTAATAGAAAATGAAAGCCAATATGTTTGTCCATTATAATCTTTAATAAGACGTTCGGCGTGTGATTTCCCTAAAACCTCTGGCCTAAATTCAGCATATGGGGTTGGGTGATATGAAAATTTAGGAATAAAAATCTGTTCATTGAACATTTTTTGTTGAGAGATAAATAAACCAGCACCTAAAATATTTGAACACATGTCACTTATTGAAAATCCCCATCCAGAATTGTATCCATCCATTATTTCTATCATTGTCTGAACTCCAATTCCGATGGAACTGCCCAGCCACATACTTTTTTCAGGATTCATTCCAGACCATTTAAATAACTGTGATGAAGATTTTGACACTTGATAGGTAGAGTATATATGTCCCATTTTATCCATGCTTTTCCAATTTCCAAAATCATTAAAAAAATGAAATTTAGAGCTCTCTTTATTCGAATACCATAAAGAATGCAAGCCTACTCCACTCAAACCAATTAAAGAGCCTTGGCCGATACTCACACCTATTAATCTTGATCTATTTACCGGAGATATAGAATGCTTAATTGAATCTTGAGAAATACCTGAAAAGGAACATATAAAAAAATAAAAAAATAAAATATTAGAAATACTTTTCACATTTAAATTAATGAGGTGAATAATTTCTTTTAATTTAGTTGTCTTGTTATAAAAATTCATTTAGATGAACAAAATCAAAAAAAACTGGAACCAAATCAAAAGTAATGACAGTTGGTCAATCTTCAAAATAATGTCTGAATTTGTGGAGGCTTACGATAAAATGTCTAAAATAGGACCTTGCATATCTGTTTTTGGATCAGCTCGAACAAAGGAAAATAATGAATATTATTTACAGGCAGTAGAGGTATCAAAAAAACTTGCCGAAGCTGGTTATGGTGTTATTTCTGGAGGAGGTCCTGGAATAATGGAAGCAGCAAATAAAGGAGCTCAAAAGGGTGGTGGAGAATCTGTTGGATTAAATATTGAATTGCCATTTGAACAACATCACAATAAATTTATAGATGCAGAAAATAATTTACAGTTTGATTATTTCTTTGTTAGAAAAGTCATTTTTGTAAGGTATTCTCAGGGGTTTGTTGTTTTACCTGGAGGCTTTGGAACTTTAGATGAACTTTTTGAGGCGGTTACTTTGATTCAAACAAGCAAAATAGCAAAACGACCAATTGTTTTAATAGGAAAGGAATATTGGAAGGGTTTGTTTACATGGATTAAAGAAGTAATGTTGAAAAAAGAAAATAATATATCTGAAAAGGATTTAGATTTAATTCACCTTGTTGATACAGCAGATGAGGCTGTTAGTTATATCGAGGATTTTTATAAGTCTCATGATTTGTCACCTAATTTTTAATCTTCTAATTGGTTAATTTAATCTCATTGTTTTAACTTTACACACAATAAATGAGCAAGGGATCAATTTGGTTGAAAATTAAAAGTTTTTTTTCCTTTAAAAGGATAAAGTCAACTTCTTTTTACAAAAAAATCAAGAATAATAAGTTTTTGAATAAATTTTTTTCATGGAGAATATGGAAACCGATCCTTATTCATGGTAGTTTATCTCTTTGCTTATATATAGCTGTAATTACTTATATGAAAAATCATCTTGATGATATAACAAATCATGGTGAAAAAATTATTTTACCCAATTTAATTGGAAAAAATGCAAATGAAGCAAAAACGATAATAAGCAAGTTGGGGTTAAGACCACAGATTACAGATTCAATTTATGACCCACAAAAACCTAATGGAACTGTTTTGGTTCAATTTCCTCTCCCCACATCTAAAACTAACGTTTCTGTTAAAACAGGAAGAGTTATATCTTTAAGAGTTTCTAAAAAGAAAAAATTTGTGGAAGTTCCTGATTTAGTTCAAAAAACTATAAGATATTCTGAAGTGTTATTAAAAAGTAGGGGTTTAAAGTATGAAATAAGAAAAAAACCTGTGAATCCTGAATTTTCAGGAATTATTGTTGATCAAACATACCGTGGTAAAAAAATAGTTGAGGGAACAAAATTGTTGGCAGGATCTAAAATAATAATTTATGTAGGAGAAGGAATTGTTGAACCAAATGTGTTGGTTCCAAATTTGTATGGAATAACCATCCCGCAAGCAAAGATTATTTTGAATAATATCGGTTTTAACTATGTTATAGCATGCCCTGATTGCATAACTTCTGCTGACTCTTCAAGAGCTAGAGTATCAAATCAAAATCCAGAATATTTCGAAGGAAGCAGGGTGTCAAAATCAAGGTCGTTTTCAGTTTTTGCAAAACTTAATTTTGTTATTGAAGGACAAGATGGATTGAGAGAAGAACAAACAGATCAGTTAGATAATTTAACACCATAATTTTGAGATATTTGATTTTATGTATAAGAAAAAGACATAATGTTCGTTACTAGATTTATGAAATATTTTATTTTTTCGATTCTATTTTTTTTTAGTTTTAATTCTTATTCTCAAAAATTAGAAATAGCTCCTTTAGGAAGTAATCCTCTAATTAAAAAAAAACAGCACTTACATAAATCAGCACTTACTTTCGATAGCACATTTGTTTATACAACCGATACGCTCTCTTTGCCTTTCTTTGATGAATTTTCAACTAATAATTTTCAGAATTATACTGCTGATTATTTTGCTCCTGGAGTTACAAGTCAACTTTTCTATCATTTATTAGATACCTTGACAGGTTTGCCATTGCCTTTAACAAGTTATTATACTGACCAACAAACTTTTAAAAGAACTTTTGACCTTCTTACCAACACCTATACCGACACCGTTTTTAATACTATTTCTGTTGAAGTTGTTGATTTATCTGTATACCCTGTTGTTCAAGATGTTTTTCAATTGTATCCGCCATATTATATTTATGATACCATTGGAGTGGCTAATGATCCCGATACAGTATGGGTAACAAATCCTCCTTATGTTCAGGATTCAGCCAGAATATTTTTCATGCCTATTTCAGATCCATCAAAAATTTGGCTTGATAGTTATGCGTATCATAATTATCGTTATGCTGACACTCCAAGATCTCTTGGTGTTGTTACATTTGATGGATTGGATGAATTTGGATATCCATATCAATTTGGATCAGCTGTTACAGATTATGCTGATTATTTAACATCTAAGCCTATTGATTTAAGTAGTAAACAAATTTCAGATTCTCTGTATTTTAGTTTTTTGTTTCAACCTCAGGGATTGGGAGATGTTCCTGAATCAACGGATTCGTTAGTTTTAGAATTCTTAGATTCAGACCAAGATGAATGGCATCATATATGGGGAGTTAAAGGAGATACGAATCAAGGCTTTAATGTGGTTCATATACCAGTTACTAATTCCGTGTTTTTTAAAGATGCTTTTCAGTTTAGGTTTAAAAATTACGGTTCTCTTGCAGGAGCATTGGATCATTTTCACATAGATTATGTTCATTTCAGAGAGAATTCAGATGTGTCAGATACTCTTTTTAAAGATTTTGCATTTTCATATCCGCTTTACACCTTGTTAAATAATTACACTTCTGTGCCATGGGAACATTACAAAAACTCATCACAAAATAAAATGACCGATTCACTTTTAGTCGTAGTTCATAATGGAAGTAATAATCCAGAGAACTATCAGGATGGAAGTATTCAGATATATAAAAACAACATATATAAAGGAGACTTCACATTGCCTGGCTTTAATTTGGCAAATCAAAACATTAATTATGCTCCAGAATCATCCATTTCATCTTATCATGACTTGACAGGTGGTTACGAATATGAAAAAAATGAACCAGAATTATTTGTGGAATTTGATGTTGTAGCTAAAGCAACTGCACAATTCCCTAATTTCTCACTTAACGATTCTACTGTTTTCCACCAAAAATTTCAAAATTACTATAGTTATGATGATGGCTCAGCAGAAGCAGCTTTTGGACCTACTGGAGCTCAATCTAGATTAGCGGTAAAATTCGATGCCTATGAAGCGGATTCATTGATTGGAGTTGCTATGCATTTTGTTCCTACAGTTAATGATGTTTCATCGAACTTATTTTTAATAACTGTTTGGGAAAATGATAATGGTAATCCAGGAAATGTACTTTATGAGGATGATATTTTCTTTCCTAGGCAACCCATGTATAAAAATGGAATAAACTTGTTTCATACATATTATTTTACGGATACTGTTAAGGTTTCTGTGGGAACTTCATTTTTTATTGGTTGGAGGCAATTAGATGCAGATCGTCTTAATTTAGGATTGGATCGAAATATTGATAAATCTTCATTGATTCAATACAGTGTTAATGGAGGCGTGACATGGTTTTCTTCTCCTTTTGCTGGCTCAGCCATGATTAGGCCAATTTTCTCAACAGATCTGGATGGCCAGCTGTCTGTTGAAAGCCCACAAAACCCAGCTATTTATTTTTATCCAAACCCAACAAATGGTTTGCTTAAAATCAAAAATTTAGATGATAATAAGTTATATAAAGTGGAGTTATTTAATTCTACGGGAAACCTACAGAAAGTGTTTTTCTCGGATAAAATTAATCTTAACAAATATTCTCCGGGTATTTATTTTTTAAAAATAGAGGGATTATCCAATAAAACATATAAAATAATTAAACAATAGTGGAAGATAATGCGGTTCTTGATAATGAGGAAGAAGAGTTGTATGAACATTATCGGTTTTCAGTTGATATAGGTCAGGAAATTGTAAGAATTGATAAGTTTTTGATGGATAAAATTGCAAACACATCAAGAAATAAAATTCAATTAGCGGCAAAAAACGGAAATATCAAGGTCAATAATACCCCAGTAAAGCAAAACTATAGAATAAAACCAAAAGATTTGATTTCTATAGTTTTACCTTATCCAGTTAGGGATAAAGAGTTGATAGCTGAAGATATTCCTCTAACTATCGTATATGAAGATGCGCAAACAATTGTTGTTAATAAACCTTCCAATATGGTCGTTCATCCTGGTTATGCAAATTATTCAGGAACTTTGGTTAATGCATTGCTTTACCATTTTGAGAACCTTCCAAAATCTAAAGATGATGAATATGGAAGACCTGGCTTGGTACATCGATTAGACAAAAACACATCAGGTTTATTAGTTGTCGCTAAAACTGAACAAGCACTTACTCACTTAGCAAAACAATTTTATGATCGTACTACAGATCGACGTTATATGGCATTGGTTTGGGGTGATGTTGAAGATGAAGGCACGGTGACAGGTAATATAGGTAGGTCTTTAAAAAACAGAAAAATAATGTCTGTTTTTCCAGATGCAGATTTTGGGAAACATGCTGTTACTCACTACAAACCAATAGAAAGATTTGGGCTTGTGACATTATTGGAATGTCGACTAGAAACAGGAAGAACACATCAGATTCGAGCGCATTTGAAATTTATTGGTCATCCATTATTTAATGATAAAGAATATGGTGGAGATAAAATATTAAAAGGAACAATAAGTCAATCATATAAGAGATTTGTTTTGAATTGTTTTTCATTGTTAGATGGACAGGCGTTACACGCGAAAAGCCTTGGTTTTACACATCCTCAATCAGGCAAAAGATCAACCTTCGATTCTGATTATCCGGATTATTGGACGCAGCTTTTAACGAAATGGATGAATTATACTAAATCAGAACTTTAAATTGTTGCATATTTTCTTGATAATTTTTTTATTTTTGTCTGAATAAGTATACTTAATCTCTTTAGATTTACACATATGAAAATAAAGTCATATCTTTTTTTGTTGTCTTTTTTTATGCTTTTCTCTGCATTTTCACAACAAACATATACCAAAAAATACCAAAAAGAAGCCAAGAAAACCTTTGATGAAGGGAAATATTTTGAGTCCTCTGAAAAATGTGCTGAAGCCTTTACAAAAATGGGAGCAAAAGGCTCTCTTCAACATAAAGGAGATTTTGCATATATGACCGCTGAAAGCTTTCGATTTATTGAAAACTATAAAGAATCTCTAAAATGGTATGAAAAAGCCATTGAATTAAAATATTATGAATCGAAGCCAGAAATTTATTTGCATAAAGGCAACATGCAGTTTATGCTTGGGGATATAAAAATGGCTAAAAAATCTTATACTAGATTAAAGAAGTTGTTATCTAATACAAAAGATCCATTGCTTAATCTAGCTGAAAATGGAATTACTTCATGCAAAAAAACAAAAGAATTTGAATTAGATCAAAAAAGATATATTATAAAAAATGAAAGTGGTTTAAATAAAAAGGAGATGGACATGGCCTCTATTGTTTATGGTACTAGAAAAAACATGATGTATTTGTCTTCTACAAGAAAAGGAAGTACCGGTGATGCTACAGATCCAATTTCAGGTGAAAAATATATGGATATTTGGGTTTCACTTCTAGATAAAAAAGGAAATTGGGGAGAGCCAACATTATTGCCTGGAGATGTAAACACACAATTTAGTGAGGGAATGGTGAGTTTTACAAATAACTTTAAAACAATGCTGTTTACCAGATGTCCAGTTGTTGAAAAACAAAACTTAGGTTGTGATATTTATATGGCAACCTATAAAAGTAAAAAATGGGGAAAATCTCTAAAATTAAACCTTAAATCTAGTGATTCTATTAGTGTTGGTCATCCATGTGTTTTGCCTGGTGGTACAAAAACTAAATTTGAATTAATATTCGCTTCTGATTTGCCTGGAGGATTTGGAGGAAAAGATTTATGGCAGGCGTCTTTTAGTTATAATAAGAAAAAGAAATCTTGGTTTAGGGATACTGTTTTTAATATGGGGCCTAAAATTAACACTAAAGGAAATGAGCTTTTTCCCACTTTAGGAGTTGATGGGCAGTTGTATTTCTCATCAAATGGTCTTGTAGGTGTCGGCGGCTTAGATATCTTTTCAATCGAAAAAGTGGATGGCAAATGGAATGGAGATCCTGTAAATATGGGTCTTCCTCTTAATTCAAATAAGAACGATTATTATCTTTACGATGTAGATGGTGTGTCGGGTTATTTTACTTCTGAAAAAGGTGGTGATCCAGATATATATAGCTATAAACTCCCTCCAAATTTATTTGATTTAAGAGTTGTTGTATCAGAGAGAGGAACAGGTAAAAGAATCTCAGATGCGACGGTTAAACTAATTAGTGTTACTGATGGAAAAGAAATAGATTCACGTTCAACTACACGATCAGGACGAGTTCGATGGGAGAAAACTCCTAAAGGAGATAGAATTATTTTAGGAAACAAAGAATATAAAGTGTCGGCTTTTAAAGAAGAATATATTGATGATGGAAAAGGCGTAACCGTTAAAACGATAGGTCTTAAAAGAAGTAAAAGTTTTAGTGTTGAATTAACACTCCTTCCTGAAAAAGAAATAAAATTGACGGAGGTGCAATATGTTAGAAACGAATGGACTTTTATAAATGATTCTACTTGTATGTCTCTAGACTCTATTAATGACACTTATGAAATGCTTAAGGATTTTCCAAAAGTTGTGATAAAAATATTTTCTCATACAGATGCAAGGGGTAGTGATGAAAAGAACCGTACATTATCTGAAAACAGAGCTCGTAAATATTACACAGAACTCGTAAATATGGGAATTGATCCAAGACGAATTGTGCCTGAAGGAAAAGGAGAAACTCAACCAAGAAAATGGATGGATCCAGAAACTGGCACAGAGGTCATTCTTAATGAAAATTATATAAATCAATTTAAAAAGACAGATCCGGTTAAATATGAACACCTTCATCAGCTTAACAGAAGAACTACCGCCAAAGTCTTGAAAAAAGATTTTAATTCAAAAACATATCCGCCTGGACCATCATTAGAAGAAAATCCATTTTACGATAAGTATCTAGATTATTAATTTTTTTATCAATTTTAAATGAAAAGAAGGATTCAAAAAATCTTGTTGTTTTTTGAGTTTAAATCATTTGGTGTGTGTAAATGGTGGGCAAAAAAATTGGGAATTGATTCATCAAAAGTTCGCTTGGCTTTTATTTACACTTCATTTTTTACATTTGGTTCACCTTTGATTGTATATATTGCAATGGCCTGGATTTTGGATCATAAGCATTACTTTAAATTCCAAAAAAAAAGAAAACTAACTATTTGGGAATTATAAACTAAAGGCATAATATGAATGATTCTTTTGGTAAAATATTAATAACAGGAAGTAATGGGTTACTAGGTCAAAAGTTGGTTTCAATTTGTGTGGTAAAAGGCATTGATTTTATTGCAACTTCCAAAGGATTAAACAGAAATTCAGATCTTTTAGATGATAAATACGAAGAAATGGATATCTCTAGTCTCGAACAAATAAATAAAATGCTAGATGAACATAAGCCAGATTTTCTTATTCATACAGCAGCTATTACGAATGTGGATTACTGTGAATTAAACCCTAATGAATGCAAAGAAATAAATGTGCTGGCCTCAGTTAAATTATTTAATGCATGTAGAAAGCGAAATATGCATTTTCAGTTGCTTTCCACAGATTTTGTTTTCGATGGTGAAAAAGGAAGATATAACGAAAATGATAATGTAAATCCCTTAAGTCTTTATGCGCAATCTAAAGTGGATGCAGAAAATGTATTATTGGATTCTGATTATATTAATTACTCGATTGTAAGAACAATAATTGTATATGGACAAGCAAATAATCTTTCTAGATCAAATATTGTTTGTTGGGCTAAAGAAGCATTAGCTAAAGGTGAGCAGATGAATATAGTATATGATCAGTTTCGTGCTCCAACATGGGCGTCTGATCTTGCATGGGCATGTCTAAGAATATGTGAGTTGAATAAAACAGGTATTTATCATATTTGCGGACCTGAAACCATGTCTGTTTTTGAGATTGTTGAACGCATTGCAAATCATTTTGATTACTCTGTTGACGTATTAAAAAAGATAAGTAGTAAAACATTATCTCAACCAGCAAAAAGGCCGCCAAAAACAGGATTTGATTTATCAAAAGCTAAAAAAGAGCTTGGATATAATCCAAAGACTCTAGAAGATACCTTAGAGCTTTTAAACTAATTCTGTATATTCGTTCAAAATAAATTTATCCTTTATGAAAACCATTAAATATTTGTTATTAACTCTATTGTTTTTCACTCCTTTATCCTCCTTTGCTAAAGGAATTGATGAAAAAATAAACGATACCTTTATGCCAATTGCAGAGGGTTGGGAAGGGTTGGTTTTGACAACAATAGCACTTGGAGGTTATGATATACCACTAGTTGTTTTGTTATTAGTTGTTGGGGCTTCATTCTTCACTATTTATTTTTCATTTCCGAGCATTACTCGATTTGGATTAGCAATTAATACTGTTAGAGGTAAATACGATGAACTAGAAGGTACTGATAAAGAAAAAAATAAGATTAATGACGAAATAGGATTATCTTCTGATGGAGATATATTAGATACAATTAAAGATGAAAGTGAAGAAGGGGAGGTAACGCATTTTCAGGCTCTAGCAACTGCTGTTTCGGGAACTGTTGGTCTTGGAAATATAGCTGGAGTTGCTGTTGCTATTGCGCTTGGTGGTCCTGGAGCAACATTTTGGATGATTGTATGTGGTTTGATTGGAATGGCAACAAAGTTTGTGGAATGTACTCTTGGAGTTAAGTACAGAGATGTGGATAAGGATGGTTCTGTTCATGGTGGCCCAATGTATTACTTATCCAAAGGTTTTAGTGGTACAAAACTTGTTTATTTTGGAAAATTTTTAGCAATACTTTTTGCAGTGCTATGTGTGGGAGCTTCTTTTGGAGGAGGGAATGCATTTCAATCTAATCAAGCAACGGTTCAATTGATTTCATTGTTTTCTATAGAAGGTGAATCGACTGGTTTTATTATAGGGATTGTTCTTGCAATTCTTGTTGGTATTGTAATTATTGGAGGAATTAAAAGAATTGCTAGTATAACCGAAAAAATAGTTCCATTTATGGCTGGAATTTATGTGCTAGCTTCTCTTGTTATAATTTTCGCAAACATTTCTTATATAGGAGATGCATTTCGATTAATTTTTGAAGGGGCCTTTTCACCTATGGCAGGACTTGGTGGATTGGTTGGGGTTTTAATTGTTGGATTTCAACGTGCTGCTTTTTCAAACGAAGCAGGAGCGGGATCTGCAGCAATTGCTCATTCTGCAGTTAAAACAAAATACCCTGCATCTGAAGGCGTAGTTGCGCTTCTTGAACCATTTATTGATACAGTTGTTATTTGCACCATGACTGCTTTGGTTATTATCTTTTTTAATATTGATGGAGGTAATATGGAAAGTGTATTTAATTATGGCAATAAAGGAGAACAAGGGTCTAGTGTTGTTTTAAATACTGATGGTTCATCAGTTGGTGGGGTTGATTTAACCTCTATGGCATTTGACTCTGTCATTCCAGGATTTTCATATATACTTACTGTAGCAATTGTTTTATTTGCATTTTCAACAATGATTTCATGGTCTTATTATGGTTTGCAATCATGGAAATTTCTTTTTGGAAAAGGAAAGGCTGCTGACACAACATATAAAATATTATTTCTTGTTTTTGTAGTGATTGGATCTGCGGCAACTTTAGATGCGGTTATTAAATTTTCAGATGCGATGATTTTGGCTCTTGTATTCCCCAATATGATAGGTCTTTTCTTTTTGTTTCCAAAAGTTAAAGAAGAAATGTCAAAATATTTATCTGCAATAACGTCTTTTAAATTAAATAAAAAAGAAAATAAAGAAACGCCATAGTTATTTGAATATCCTTTTTTAGATGTCTAATGATTTTATATCAAGAAAAAACAGATTAGGTGTTTTTTATTTATTAATTATAACTCTTGTCATTGTTTATACCCCAAGGGTATTGATTTATTTATCTCCTAAAAAAGATACTCAAATAGACCAAGCTAAAATCCAGTTGCTTCAAAATAAAACCTACAAACACAAATACCCCAAAAAGATAAAAAGTAACAGAAAGAAAAAATACTCCATTCCTAAATCTAAATTTAACCCCAATACCTATTCAGTTTTAGAATGGCAAAATTTAGGTCTCACAATAAAACAAGCATCATCAATTGTTAATTACTCAAAAAGAGGTTTGAAATCCAATGAAGACTTAAAACGAATATATGTGTTGCCTAATGAATTGTATTTTTTAATTAAAGATTCAACTATTTATATAACTGAATTAGAACAGAACTTCTCTAAGAAAAAACAAGTCAAGCAGACAAAAGTTTTATTAGTCGAATTAAACTCTGCATCTAAAGAAGATTTATTGAAGCTTCATGGCATTGGACCATTTTATGCAAAAAAAATAATAGAATACAGAGATTTGCTAGGCGGATATAGATATAAAGAACAACTACTTGAATTATGGAAAATGGATGCAGAAAAGTTTTTAAGAATGGAAAATAATATTTTTGTTGATTCAAGTGCTGTCATAAAATTACATATAAATGATATTGATGTGGACAAACTTAAAACACATCCTTATTTAAATTGGAATCAAGCAAACTCAATAATAAAAATGAGAATGCAAAAAGGATTGTATAAAAATATAGATGAAATAAAAGAATCGGTATTAATTACGCATGAATGCTTTGAAAAAATAAAAGGCTATTTATCTTTGTAACATGATTTTAGAAGACAAATTAAAAAATACAATTCGCGATGTTCCTGATTTTCCTAGACCAGGAATTATGTTTAAGGATATTTCACCTATAATGTTAGATTCAAAATTATCTTCTGAAATTATAGAGCATTTGTTTGACCTTTATAAAAATGAAAACATTGATGCTGTTGCCGGAATAGAAAGTCGAGGTTTTTTATTTGGATACCCATTGGCAATTCGTTTAGGTGTTCCATTTATTTTAATTAGAAAAGAAGGGAAGCTACCATATCAGAAAATTAGTCATTCCTATGAGTTGGAATATGGGAAAGCCGTTGTTGAAATGCATGTTGATGCAGTAAAAAAAGGACAGCGGATTTTGGTTCATGATGACCTTTTGGCTACAGGAGGTTCAGCAACAGCTGCCGCCCAATTAATAAAAAAATGTGGAGGGCTTATTTGTGGATTTAATTTTCTTGTTTCTTTGGATTTTTTAAATGGAAAACAAGTGCTAAAGAAAGAATGTGATAACATTATATCGTTAATTAATTATTAATATGACTTTATGAATTTTAATAAAAATGAAAATCAGCAGATGATCGCTCAAATGGTTCGTGATTTTGCAGAAAAAGAGATTCGCCCCAATGTTATTAAATGGGATGAGGAAGAACATTTCCCAGTAGATGTAATGAAAAAAATGGGGGAATTGGGTCTGTTAGGAGTTTTTGTTCCTGAAGAGTATGGTGGGTCTGGTTTTGGTTATTTTGAATATGCAACTGCTCTAATGGAGCTTGGAAGAGTTTGTGGAGGAGTTGGTTTAAGTGTAGCGGCGCATAATTCTCTTTGCACAGGGCATATTTATTATAATGGATCTGAAGAACAAAAAAGAAAATATTTACCAAAACTTGCTTCTGGAGAATGGATTGGTGCTTGGGGTCTTACCGAGGCAAATACAGGATCAGATGCCATGAGAATGAAAACCACTGCTGTTTTAGATGGTGATGAGTGGGTAATAAATGGTTCAAAAAACTGGATAACGCATGGTTTGTCTGGAGATGTATCTGTTGTTTTGGTTAGAACTGGAGAATTGCTTGATAGTAAAGGAATTTCTGCGTTTATTGTGGAAAAAGGAACTCCTGGTTTTTCTGCAGTTAAAATAAAAGATAAGCTTGGTGTTCGTGCAAGTGAAACAGCAGAACTTATATTTGATAATGTTAGAGTACCCAAAGCAAATTTAATAGGAGAGTTGGGAGCTGGTTTTTATCAGGCTATGCAGGTTTTAGATGGTGGACGAATTTCAATTGCTGCACTAAGTTGTGGTATTGCTAGAGGAGCTCTAGAGGCTTCGGTTAAATATTCCAAAGAGCGTGAGCAATTTGGAAAACCGATTTCAAATTTTCAAGCAATTGCTTTTAAAATTGCTGATATGGCAACACAAGTAGATGCTGCTGAATTGCTCACTTTTCAAGCGGCTTATAAAAAGAACAATAAATTACCCGTTACAAAAGAAGGGGCATATGCCAAGTATTTTTCCTCTGAAGTAGCTGTTACATGTGGAAATGAAGTTGTTCAAATCATGGGTGGGTATGGCTATACTAAAGAATATCCTGCAGAGAAATTCCTTAGAGATTCAAAACTAATGACCATTGGTGAGGGCACTTCTGAAATACAGAAATTGGTAATTTCTAGAGAAATTCTTCAATAAATTTTTGTATTCTACATTTTGTTATTAAATTTGCAACCCAATTAAATATGCATCTATGCTTATAATACCAGTTAAAGAGGGAGAAAGTATTGAAAGATCTCTCAAGAAGTACAAAAAGAAATTTGAAAAAACGAAGGTTATGAAGAAACTTCGTGCTAGAAAACAATTCGAAAAACCTTCAATTTCTCGTCGTCAGGAAGTTATTAAAGCTTCTTATAGACAAAAAATGAAGTCTGCCGAAGAGTAACCTAATTTGTGATATTTCGTTTAAGAAGGAACAATAGTTCCTTTTTTTATGCTTGGAAGTTTTTTAGATTATTTGCGTTTTGAGAAACGTTTTTCAGAACATACCATAAAGGCTTATAAAATTGATTTGTCTGAATTTGTTTTATTTGCTGAGATAAATACGATATCTGATTTTTCTTCTATATCTTCTTCTTTTGTTCGTTCATGGATTGTAGAATTAATTGAAAATAAGCTTAAAGCCAAATCGGTAAATCGCAAATTAGCTGCATTAAGAACTTTTTATAAATGGTTAAGAAAGGAAGAAATAATTCAGACAAACCCCATGACAAAGGTAAAGGGTCCAAAAAATGAGAAAAGACTCCCCTGTTTTGCAAAAGAATCAGAACTGCATTCCTCAAAATTAGACCTTGTGTTTGATGATAATGAAAAAGGCATCATGGATAGATTGATGATGGAAATGTTTTATCAAACAGGAATTCGATTAAGTGAATTAATTAATTTGAAAAAAGCTGATGTTTCTAATGGGAAAATTAAAGTATTAGGAAAAAGAAATAAAGAAAGACTTATTCCCGTTTCCAATGATTTGATAAATTTATTGAATCAATTTTATATGATTCAATCCTCGGATAAAAAACAAAGTGAATATGTTTTTTGCAGAAAGAACGGCCAAAAACTTTATCCAACGTTTGTTTATAGAAGAATAAATTATTACCTTAGTTTAGCAACGTCTTTAGATAAAAAGAGTCCACATATTTTAAGGCATAGCTTTGCAACTCATATGTTAAACCGGGGTGCTGGTATAGAAACATTAAAGGATTTGCTTGGTCATGCCAATTTATCAGCAACTCAAATTTATACCCATAATTCGTTTGCACAATTAAATAGTATTTATAAACAGTCTCACCCGAGAGGCTAGAATTTAATTCATATGCAGACAAAAGTCCATTCCATTCATTTTAAAGCAGATCATAAATTACTATCGTTTGTTCAAGAAAGATTAAACAAATTAGAATTGTATAACGACAAATTGATTAAGTCAGAAGTTTTTTTAAAACTAGACAAGAGTAGAGATAGAGAAAATAAGATATCTGAAATTAAACTTTTAGTTCCTGGAAAAGAATTATTTGCAAAAAAACAATGCAAAACTTTTGAAGAGGCTGTTGATGTTACAGTTGAAGCTCTCAGAAAACAAATTTTGAAAGAGAAAAGAAAATAAATTCATCCATTTTCTTTGATGTTTTTTATTAATCTTCTTTGAAGGATTAAGTATCTTTGTGTTTTCATAATCTATTATATATAATTTATGTCTGACGATAAGAAAGTTATTTTTTCCATGGTTGGGGTGTCCAAACAAACTCCACAGGGAAAACAGATAATCAAAAATATTTATCTGTCATTTTATTATGGCGCCAAAATAGGAATAATCGGATTGAATGGTTCGGGAAAATCAACAGTGATGAAAATCATTGCCGGACTTGATCAATCATACCGGGGAGATGTTGTTTTTTCACCTGGTTATACTGTTGGTTATCTTCCACAGGAACCAGATTTAGATCAATCTAAAACAGTTAAAGAAATTGTGATGGAAGGTGTGCAGGAAACAGTTGATATTCTAAAAGAATATGAAGAAATAAACATGTCATTTATGGATGAAGACGTAATGTCTGATCCAGAAAAAATGGATAAACTTATTGCGCGTCAGGGCGAAGTTCAGGATAAAATAGACGCATTAGATGCGTGGGAATTGGATTCTAAACTTGATCGTGCGATGGATGCACTCCGTTGCCCACCCAATGATCAAAAAATAGAATCGTTATCTGGAGGTGAAAAAAGAAGGGTGGCACTATGTAGATTATTGTTAAAAAACCCAGATATCTTGTTATTAGATGAACCAACAAACCATCTCGATGCCGAATCTATAGACTGGTTAGAACAACATTTGAAGCAATATAAAGGGACTGTAATTGCTGTTACCCATGATCGTTACTTTTTGGATAATGTGGCTGGTTGGATATTGGAATTAGACAGAGGAGAGGGGATACCTTGGAAAGGAAATTATAGTTCTTGGCTTGATCAGAAAGGAAAACGTTTAAAAGAAGAAGAAAAAGCAGAATCGAAAAGACAAAAAGTTCTTGCTAGAGAATTGGAATGGGTTAGAATGAATCCCAAGGCCAGACAGGCAAAAAGTAAAGCAAGGCTAACTAATTATGATAAAATGTTATCTGAAGATATTAAACAAAAAGAAGTGAATCTTGAGATACCAATTCCAAATGGACCAAGATTAGGAACAAATGTCATTGATGCATCAAATGTACAAAAGTCTTTTGGTGAAAAATTACTTTATGAGGATCTTAATTTTACATTACCTCCTGCTGGAATAGTTGGGATTATAGGTCCCAATGGTGCTGGAAAAACAACCATTTTTAAAATGATTATGCAGGAACTTGTCCCTGATGCGGGCTCTTTTAATATTGGAGATACTGTGAAATTGGGTTATGTAGATCAAAATCATAAAGAAATAAAAGCAGATAAAACTGTTTTTGATGTTGTTTCCAATGGCTTGGAATATGTAGAAATAGGAACTCAAAAAATTAATTCTCGTGCATATTTATCTAAATTTAATTTCACGGGTTCAGATCAGAACAAAAAAGTAGGTGTTTTATCAGGGGGAGAAAGAAACCGTTTGCATTTAGCAATGACATTAAAGACAGAAGCAAATGTTTTGCTTCTTGATGAGCCAACAAATGATATTGATATCAATACGCTTAGAGCTCTTGAAGAGGGGATTCAAAATTTTGCCGGTTGTGCTGTTGTTATTTCACACGATAGGTGGTTTTTAGATAGAATATGTACACATATTATAGCTTTTGAAGGCGATTCTCAGGTATATTGTTTTGAAGGGAGTTATTCGGACTATGAGGAAAACAAAAAGAAACGACTTGGTGATGTTGGCCCAAAGCGTATTAAATATAGAAAATTAATAAAATAGTTCAGCTGTGCGTGATTTTTTACGAAGAATAAGTCCTTCTTTTTTACTTGCTTGGTTTCGTAAAAGAAAAAAAAATCAGAAGAAAAGAGAGTTAAATGAGGCAAAATCAAAAGGCCATTTAATTACGTTTGAAAATCTAGTATCAGATCTTAAAAAAAGTGGAATACAAAAAGGCGATCATTTGCTTGTTCATAGTAGTTTGTCATCAATTGGATATGTTGAAAATGGAGCAGATGCTGTAATAAATGCTCTTTTGGAAGTCGTTGGAGATGATGGAAATCTTTTAATGCCTTCTTCACCAAATGCATTTTTACAGCTCGATTACATTAATGAAATTGATTTATTTGATGTGAAAAATTCTCCCTCAGCTCTTGGGGTAATTAGTGAGAAATTTCGATTAATGAAAGGAGTAATTAGAAGTGAACATCCAACAGAACCTGTTTGTTGCTATGGTCCTATGGCAAAGCAATATACAAAAGACCATTTTGGAGAAATAACTCCTTATACACAAAATAGTCCATTTTATAAACTAACAAAAAACAAAGGGAAGATTTTATATTTGGGTGTAACTCTTGATAATGCTGGCACAAGCCTACATTTATTGGAAGATGCAGTTACTGATTTTAAGTTTCCAATATATTTTGATGAAAAATTTGAAGTCGATGTTAAAAGACATTCCGGTGAAATTGAAACCATGCATACCTATGTGCATAATCCATTGCAAAGTAAAAAAAGAAAATGCGATAAATTGATACCTAAATTTATTCAAGCAGGACTTTTAAAAAAAATAACAATTGGTGAAGCAGATTGTTTGCTAGTAGATTCTTTTGAGATGTTGGATTTTATGATTAAAGAATACAAGAAAAGTGGAGTTACCATGTATACTCCTGATGGGAGTTGATTATTCTATGCAATAAAGCGTATCGTAATAAGGGGCAAAACCGGCCCAGATTCCAAGCGCTCCTCCACTGATGTTACTTGGGATGTTTATAGGGCTAGCAAAAGGGCTTCCATTTGATCTTAACTGTCTTCTTTTTTTTGAGAAAAAATCATACGTGCTTGGATTTATTTTTGATAATTTAACCACAACGGAATCTCCTGATTTATATAGTCTTCTGTAAATTTTTAAATGTGTGGTGTCTCCTTTTCTCCCCATAGGATTTTCATAAAAGAAATCAAATGTCATTCCGTTAAAAAACTGGTCATCAAAATATGGGTCACTTGTAGGTTTATACCATTCGTCTTTAGTTTTGCCATTTTTAATATTAATTCTTTTTACTTCCCATTTATAGGCATCATAATGCATAGAAGGGTCTGTTAGTCTTGCCCATGAATAGCCGTACTCAATGGTTTCCGGTTCAATTTTCCAATATAAATCATCTAGATAAGTAGGCTCCAATATAGAACTCGATGCTTCGTAATTTTTATCGTTATGCTTAATGTAAAGATTGTAGTTTTTGTTTATTTCTCCATAAATCGAAGTATTGCTTGTGCTATAAAATGATATTGGCAACATGGCTAATTCATTTAATTTAATTCGTAGTTTTCCAGCAACAATTTCAGCAACTTCCTGTGGTAGGTTATTTGCACTAATAAGTTCTAATTGTACACTATCTGTTCCATTGCTAACCCAAATTTCTGCATCTGTAATAAGAGTTAATAAGAAGGCGTTAATGTCTGTAGGAGAATAAACGTCTTGAGATTTTGATAATAAAACGACAGGAGGAAGTCCTGTTTCAATAAAACCATCTACAACAATTTGTTCTTGATACCCTGGGATTTCAATGTTCACTTCTTTTGAACAAGAAAAAATAAACAGCAAACAAAACCCTAAAAGAGCTAATTTATTCTGCTTGAAAATGGCTTTATTCACTATGCAAATATACATTTGTTATTTATTTTTTATGAAATTGCTAATTAAAAACGTAAATTAATACAACCATTTTCAATAATTAATAGTCTTATTAATTACTTTTATATTACATATATTGAAAACACTCTCTTCCATATTATTTTTTGTTTTACTGAGATTGATCTGTTTTTCTCAAGATATTCATTGGTCTCAATTTAATGACAATCAGCTTTTTCAAAATCCTGCTAATACAGGCCATTTCAATGGCGATTATCGTTTTATTGCAAATTATAGAGATCAATGGAGAAGTGTTACCGTGCCGTTTTCTACAATTTCTGGATCCGTTGATGCGCGTTGGAAAAGTTTAGGATATGGGCTTTTGTTTTTTCATGATGTTGCAGGAGATGGGAAGTTTAGAACTCTTGAGCTACAATTTAATGCATCTAATCAATTTAAGCTTACTTCAGATAGCATGAATTTATTACGAGTAGGGCTTAATTTTGGATTAAACCATCGTCAAATTAATTGGGATAATTTATATTTTGATAGCCAATATAATGGTTATGTTTTTGATCCTTCTGCACCAACATTTGAAAATTATCAAAATGATAAAAAAACAAATTACTCTTGGGGTTTAGGAGCCTTGTATGAATGGAGAAAAAATAAAAGGTTTTCGGTTGTTTCTGGATTTGGAGCTTTTAATCTTAATCAACCTGATCATGGATTTTATAACCAGAAAATAAAAAGAGATGTTCGCTATTCCCTTTTTTCTAAAGGAACTTTTCAATTAGATCGTCAATGGGATATTATTCCAAGTGTTCAACTATCTTTTCAAGGTGTTTACAGAGAATTAATTCTTGGTGGTTCAGCCAAATATTACCTAAGATCAGAACTTGGAGATTACAAGGCTCTCTACGGAGGGATTTGGTTTAGAAATAAAGATGCTGCATATCTCACTTTAGGGATGGATTATCAGCAACTTTTTGTTGGACTTAGCTATGACATCAATGTTTCTAAGCTTGTGCCTGCTAGTCACTTAAGAGGTGGAGTTGAAATAGCAATAAGATACATCATTAATGCATTTAAACCAAAGAAGATAATCCACAGAGTATGTCCAGATTTTATTTGATTATAATATTACTGTTCCCCACATTTGTTCTTTGCCAAACAAAGATTAGCAAATACATCAAGTTTGCCGATGAGCAATTTGAGAAAGGAGACTTTTATTATGCTTTGGAATATTATAAGAAGGCTATTGAAATAGATTCAAGTTCAGTTGATCTTTTGTGGAAATATGCAGAAACTTTTCGATCCTATAAAGATTATAGAAATGCAGAATATTATTACAACAAAGTTTATGAACGTGAACAAACTAGATTATACCCAAGTAGTTTGCTCTACCTTGCATTAATGACAAAGCAAAATGGCAAGTATAATGAAGCTGCTAAATTGTTTAAACTTGCTAAAAAGTTCTATTCTAAAAAGAAAAGCTCCTATCGTTATAAAAAATCTAAACAGGAGTTTGAATCATGTCTTTGGGCAAAGGATTTTGAAAATAAAAAAACAAAGGATAAAGTCGTTCCTCTACCCGAAACTGTAAATTCTTTTGATGCAGAATTTGCACATACCATTTATGATGGTAAATTGATTTTTTCTTCTCTCAGAGCTGATTCTGTTTTAGACAATGAAGAAGTTTATTCCAAGAGCTATAAAACACGGTTGTATGGCTCTGAAATCCATGACAGTGTATATGAAAAAAACAAAATGATAAAGGATTTATATGTAAGAAAACTCAACACTGGCAATGGAGCTTTTACGGAAGATGGAAAAACCTTTTATTTCTCTGTTTGTACACAGCAGGGCTATAATTATCGCTGTCAAATATGGCGTACAAAATACAAGAAGGGAAAATGGTCTGATTTGCAGCTATTGCCACCTATAATTAATCAGGAAGAAACAAATACTACGATGCCATGTGTTGGAAAAATTGGCAGAAAAGTTGTTTTATTCTTTTCATCAGATCGAAAAGGAACCAAAGGAGGGCTTGACATATGGTATACACAATTAAATAGTAAAAGTAAAGAGTTTACAACCCCCAAAAATTTAAAAAAACTCAATTCTATTGATAACGACATATGCCCATGGTGGGATAAAAAAAATAATACTCTTTATTTCTCATCTTCTTGGTTTTTTGGTTTTGGAGGGTTTGATATTTTTAAGAGTGCTTACACAAAAGGTTTTTCCAAACCTGAAAATTTAAAAATGCCTATAAACAGCTCGGCAAATGATGTTTATTTTTTTAATCATAATGATTCTATTTACTTTTCTAGTAACAGAGTTGGAACCATGTATAAAAAAAATCCAACCTGCTGTAGTGATATTTTTTCAATAACTCCCCAACCAATCGTATTTGATGATATTATTGACACAATAGTAACAACAGAAATATTAAATCATTTTAAGAAAAAACCTCCCGTTAAAATGTATTTTCATAATGATCGTCCAAATCCAAATACGACCGATACGATCACCAAATTAAATTACTTATCAACTTATGATTCCTATAAAGACCTTTTGGCAACTTATAAATCGAATTATTCAAATGGGTTAAATGAAACAAAAGCACTAGAGGCAGAAGAAGACATGGACAACTTTTTTATAGAATACATAGATAGAGGAGTAAAAGATCTAAATGAATTTTCTAAGATTTTACTTGAGGAGTTAAAAAAAGGAGGGAGATTTAAATTAACTATTCAGGGTTTTGCTAGTCCTTTAGCTGCTACTGATTATAACGTTAATTTGACCAAAAGAAGAATAAATTCATATATGAATTATTTGAAAGAATATAAAAATGGAGTTTTTGTAAAATATTTAAACTCAAGTGCATCTAATGGTGGAGCTTTGCTTGTGGAGTATTCACCTTATGGAGAATATACCGCAGATCAGCAGATTAGTGATAATCCAAACGATAAAAAGAAATCGGTATATTCTATTAAGGCGGCCAAAGAAAGAAGAGTTGAAATTCAAAGTGTAAGCTTTTTGAAATCTGAAAACACATTTCCTCTCACTGTTCCTAAAACGGTTTTTGATGCCAAAACAGTTTATAAAGGACAGAAAATAGGAGCTTATTTTAGTTTAATAAATTCCTCAGATAGTACTATTGTAATTGATTCAGTCATTAATAATTCCGAAGATATTACATTTGAAATCGATCAAAAAAAACTTAAACCAAATGCTACTGCTATCGTTAAAATGTATGTCAATACTTCAAAAATAAATGGCATTAATGCAAGACATATTGATATTTCACTAAAAGGATACACTGAAAAGCAAAGACTTTCGATTACTTCAGAAGTAAAAAATTACATTAAGAAATAATTTTACACCTACTGTTTGTGTCTAAAAATCAAGTTATCTTAACTACAACTTAACGCTTTAATTACTTAAAAAATCTAGATTTCCTTTTTTCATTTTATGGTAAGCAGCTACAAGGTAGCCAAGTTGAATGCGCATACTGTCAAAAGCTTCTTCGGATTCATTGGAAATAGGTTTTTTGCTAAGCTTTAAAAGTAATTTCATGTACATAGCATGTAGCAAGACTTCAATAGTGTTTTTGTCAGTTAGATTTGATTTGTTTTTGAATTCCTCTACAAAAGGAGTTGATCTTTCTACAAGATCTTTGTATTTATGATCATTTGTAATGGTCAAAAGAGTATTGTGTAAATAAGAAAGTTCAATAATAAGTTCATTTAATTCAACAAAATGACCTTTTTTTTCAATTTTTTGAATTTTCATTTTATTAATCAAATCAGTATACCAATTTCTATAGGCAAGAATATCACTTTCATCTTCCAGTTGTGGTTCTACCAATCGATTCATAATATGATCCAAGTTTAATTCAAATGCTCTTAACGTATCTTCAATCTGATACATGTAAAGAATATATTCAGCAATATTTTCTTCAATCTTTAGTTTTGCAATTTTCATTTGGTCCTATTTAAGGTCTTTATCTATTTCGGCTTGTTTTTGATTTAAATAATTGATGAATTCATCGGTTGTGTTCATTGATGGATGAATGTATCCGATCTGACTCGATTGTCCCGATTGCAATAAAATATCAATATTATTTTTTTCGCAAAATTCTTTTGCATAAGTCTCGAGATTTTTGCTTATTAAAGTAAGTTTTTGCTCAAATTCACTCTGCATTTCAATTGTTTTTTTCTGCTCAAAAATCGCGTATTCTTCTTGCATTTTTTGTGCTTTATTTTGTAATTCAGCTAGTTGATTTTGAGAAAGAAGTCCTTTTTGAGCACGTTCTTCATTTCGTTCAACAAATTTTTGAAAATCACTTTGTTTTTTAAGAAGTTCTTTTTCAAATGCATTTTTCTTTTTAGACATTACTTCGTATTCATTTTTAAAAAAAAGATATTTTTGTTGTAGCGTGTCGAGATCGTAATATGCGATTTTTAATCCAGTGGAATCTTTTGCTGTAATTTTAGGTGAAACAGATGGTTTCTCAATTTTCTCTTTCTTTTCTTTTTCAGCATTATTGCAAGAATAAAAGGAAAATATAATTAAGGAAAATAAAAACAAATAACGCATTATTAATGGTGTTTTAGTGAGATTTAATTTAAATATGTTAGGCATAAATTTCTGCAAAAGTACATTAATGTATTTTATTTGGAATAAAAAAGAAATTTTGTTTTTGATATTTTGAAGAATCGTAGATTACTAATTCATTTTTTAATAGAATGTATACCTGATACCCAATAGAACTCATCAGATCAAAACATTTTATTCTGTTCTCATTATCCCACAATTCACAATACACAATAGGATTGTTTTTTTTAATTAGATCCACACCTCCTTTAAGAGCATAATATTCATAGTTTTCTACATCAATTTTAATTCCGCAAACCTCTTTGTTTTCTAAAATATCGTCAAGCTTTTTTTGTTTTACATTTATTTGTTCTCCATTATTCCATTCGGTAATGTCTTTGTGTTTGACATGGCTTAGTCCTTGTTGAATTGCCCCTTTTTCTTTTGGTAAAATCATTTTAATGTCTTCTGAAGAGTTTCCAAGAGCATAACAATGAAGAGTTAAATTATTAAGATGGTATCTATTTTTAATCTTTTTAAGAACCTTGAAATTGCATGGAATAGGTTCAAATGCATGTATATTTTTTTGAGGGAGCCTTTTTGCTAGATGGTAAGACATAATTCCAATGTTAGCTCCAATGTCTAAAACAATTCCTTTTTTGTCACTTAAAAGTTGAAGAAAATGAAAAAAATCTTTTTCTTTTCTATCGTTCTTTAATGTATGAATTTTGAATCTAGAAAAAATAAACAAATACCTATTTATCCCAAGTAAACGTTGTAATAGGTATTTAATCGTATTTTTCAGACACTCGAATTTAGTGGCGCAAAGTTAATAAAGTTCTATGCAGTTTTATTATTTTTAATTTAATTGGCATTGTGAGGCGGTTCAAGAAGGTCGTTAATGGATTTAACAGGGCTGAAACTTTCCATAGGTACCTCAATGAATATGCTGTTCCAGTCGGACATAGCGCCATTCCATAAGCCGGGTAGTTCCATATATTTTATGGCTTTTCCTTTTTGGTTTTTATTTACAATAAAATAGCTTTCGTGATCGATATGATTATTTAGATTTATTTTTTTTCCATGAATATCACATGGAGAAGCTACAATTAAAACTGGATTAAAATGACTGCTTTTGTGAAGTATATTGACTTGATCTTGTTTTTCTGAAATTTGTGCTTTTTCGACAATTTGTTTGCTGATTTCCCCATTGTTTTCTACCCAGAAAGGACCGCCTCCTGGAAGTCCTTTATTGATAACCATTCCGCAAATTCTTGATGGTCTATTTAAAAGATTTGAAATTTCTTTAGAACTTGAAATTTGATTAATGCTCTGCTCTGAACAGAATTGATATTTATTATTTAGTGTTTTTAATGCTTGTAAAGATGGGGAATCCAATATTTCCCGAGCTTCTTCTTTAAATTTCATTAGTACTCCAGCTAAAATCCTCCATGTTTTTAAAGCAACATGTCTCTTTTCAAAGTGTTGAACATTGTCAATATTTTTTATAAAAACGTATTCATCCTCTATTTTATCGAGATTATGAATAAGTGCTCCGTGTCCTGCAGGTCTTCTAAAAGGTTTTTTGTCATCGGATAATAATGTCTCGCCATTTTCTTTAAAAGCAATGGAGTTGGTCGATTTATCTTGATAAGAAAAAGAAATCTCTTGTACTTTTGTTTTTAATTCAGCAATACTTTTTTGGATTTCAATTTTAAATTCTTCTTGAACGGTGAAGTGAAATTTCGCATTATTATGCAATTCCATTCCTTGTAATAATTGCTCTTGAAAAGGATTTAATAATTGTTTTCCCTTTTTGTGAAAAGGAATCAATCCTTTTGGGAAACTTGCCAGGTTCAAACCTTTTGGATCTACGATTAATCTTAATATTTCATTTATTGATAAGCTTTTACTGCTTATTTTTTCTTTAATTGTTAAATCAAACTTTTCAAAAAAAGCAAATTTGTGAAGATGCATTATCAATGTATTGATTGCTTCAGATTTGTTATTGTTTGATAAGTAGTCAAAAATAAATTGAAACATTCTTGATCCAGATCCAGAAGCCGGAACAAAAAAAGAAATTTCAGGTTTTTCATGGTTAAATTTATCGATGTATTGTTTTTCTTCTTCAGGGCAAAGTTTAATAATTCCATTGCCAATTTCACAAGGAGAAATTAATTGAATCTTTGGAGGAGATTTAAAAACTTTCTTTCTTTGGATTTCAATTTGTTTTTCGAAATTTGACATCGATATAATTATAGTTTTCTTTGTGGGGTGAATATTGTTGTCGAATATATTAATTATTGGATAAATTCCAAGCATAGGCATGGGATTCATTCCCCTTTTATTTATAAAATTTCAGATTTCTTATCTAATAAAAAAATTGATAAAGAATTCAAATTTGACAGAAAAGTTTTTTATAAAAGATATTTAGAAGATAAAACACAAATAACGATTTCAGATTTTGGCGCTGGATCCAAAAAAATGGAAAATATTAGAAGAGTTTGTGATATTTTTAAAAATAGTTCTTCTAAAGGAAAAACTGCTGATTGCCTTTATAAATTATCTTTTTTTTTGAAGCCAAAAAGGATTCTGGAGTTTGGAACTTCTTTAGGTGTTGGTTCTTTTCATTTACAAAAAGGGTGTCCTACAGCACAGCTTATCACTGTTGAAGCTTGTGAAAACACGCTTGAAGCAGCAAAAAAAAACCTTTTAATTGCTGGTGTGGATGCCGATTTTAACCTGTCTTCTTTTGATGATTATATAAAAAATAATATTTCTGGAAGTTTTGATATTATTTATATCGATGGGCACCATGATGGAAAAGCATTGTTGAGGTATGTGAACTTGCTTCTGCCTTTTTGTACAGAAGAAACGATGTTTATTCTAGATGATATTCGTTGGAGTAACTCGATGAAGGAAGCCTGGCAAGGTATTAAGGGGTCTACAAATTTTCATGTTACCATAGACTTTTTTCGATTTGGAATTGCAATTCAAAGAAAGCATCAGCAAAAAGAGCATTTTGTTTTAAGATAAACTTGAAATTGTTTTTTCAACAATATTTATAACCATTTCTAGTTGCTCTCTTTTGCTAAGATTGGAGTTGTTTATTTCTATTGCCTCTTTAACTCTTATCAGAGGGCTTTCCTCTCTGTTGCTGTCAATTTCATCTCTTTCAATTAGGTTATTACGAACTTCTTCTCTACAGGTATGAATTCCTTTTTCATTCATTTCTAAATACCTTCTGTTGGTTCGAACTTCCACATCTGCTGTAACAAATAACTTCAACTCGGCATTTGGAAAAACCACACTGCCGATATCTCTTCCATCCATTACAATTCCGCCATTTTCTCCAAATTTTCTTTGTTCTGTTACTAGTTTTTCTCGAACTTCCTTTATTTCAGCAATTCTTGAAACTGCATTTGCAACATGTTTCATTCGGATTTCTTCTTCTACATTTTCTCCATTTAAATAAATAGAATAAGAGTCTTCAGAGGTTTTTTCAAATGAAATATTTATTTCTTTTAGAAGAGGAATGATTTTTTTAAAGGAGTTTTTGTTAAGGTTTTTTCGGATTGCAAATAGCGTTATCGCTCGATACATGGCACCTGAATCTATATATGCATATCCCATTTTTTTTGCAAGATCCTTGGCAAGGGTGCTTTTTCCACAGGATGAATGTCCGTCAACAGCGATAGTGATTTTATTTTTCATTTTATTTTAAAAAACCGGAGTAGTTATAACCCTCATTTTCTTTTGTTTTCTCCATTTATCAAGAGGGGTGGATATAGAAAGTAGATTATTAAATCCAGCTCTTGAATAAACGACAAATGCATAATCAATTCGTATTTTCTCAAAATTAAAACCAGCGCCCATGGTAAAGCCAGACATGCCTGGCCTATCATCTAGTTTTAATTCTTGCCTTTTTAGATAGTTAAGACCAAATCTTAGCTGGATATTTTTGGAAATAGTCAATTCTGTAGAAAAAGAAAAATGACGCCCTAGATTTTCAATAAAACCTGTAGTTGGAACAGCAATAGTATCTCCTGTTAGTGCGTCATAGGTTGGAAGAGCATTTGGATCATTATAGCCTAATTCCCACTTGTTGAGATGGTGGATCAACATGGAAAATCTAAATGGAGCATGCGCAAGTTTGTAAGAAAATGCAAGTTGCATGTCCGCTGGCAATACTCCCGTGTCGTTAGAGGTGTAATCTTTGATTTTAAATCCTGCATTTTTAAATAAGGCTGAAATGCTAAAAAGCTTATTGGTGTGCATATATGTGCCGACAAGGTCAATAGATGCTCCATAAGCACTATATGTTTCAAGATTAGACCCAATAAGGTTAAGGTTGGCACCAACTGAAATGTTTGGGTTTAGTTGTTTTCCATATCCGATTCCAAATACATATTCAAATGGCCGAAAATCTCCTATTATTTGACCATTTGCTTCAGTCATTGTGAATTCTCCATAATCACAGTATTTAATATATGTGTCAAATGTTCCCTTTTTAAAATGGTGTGCATATGCGAGCATTCCATAATTAATACCCCCTGATAAAATAGCATGGTTAAATGTTATTTTTTTATGCATTTCATCATTAAGAAGAGAGGGGTTAGAAATAGCAAGATTAAGATCGTTAGTGTTAATTGAAATAGAAGTTCCTGCTGTTGCAGCATTTCTTGCACTATAATTCAAATCAATAAAAGCAAAAGAAAATTGACCTCCTGTTTGAGCAAAACAAATAGTAGAAATGCAGAACAAAGCTAAGCTTATTAAATTTCGGAATTGCATGTTCAAAGAACGGAAAAAAAATTCTCAAATTGTGTTTAAATAATAAATCAATAGATATTTTTCTAACATACTTTACTTATTTATTTGAAAATTTTAACAATCATTTGTTATTTCTTGTCAATAATGTGTAGAGATTAAAAAATTTGTTTTTTATATTTGCTCGAATATAGGTACAAGCAATTCGTGAATATCCTAGAGATGATTTTCTATATCATCGAAAACCACTTCAGCTTATTTTTTTTTTAAATTAGTAACCTATAGTTAAATGTAATATTATGGAAGAAACTGATACAATGGAACAAGTGAAAAATTTTATTAATGGAAAATTTGTAGATGGAAATCAATCTACAATGGATGTGGAAAGTCCATTAGATGGGAGTATAATATCTTCTTTGCCTTTATCAAATTATGAAGATCTTGATAAAGCCGTTACAGCAGCTAAAACAGCTTTTGTAAGTTGGTCATCGATGACTTTTAAAGAAAGAGCTCAGATATTTTTTAGATATCGAGGACTTCTTGAAAAGAATATGGATGAGCTTTCTAGTTTATGTCAACTTGAAAATGGAAAAACTTTTGAAGAGTCAAAGGCAGAAGTGGAGAAAAGCATGGAGCTTTGTGAATTTGCTGTTTCTATCCCTCAAATTATCGCAAATGAAGTTCAAGAGGTAAGCAAAGGAGTAGAGTGCAGAATAGAAAGAAAACCTCTTGGAGTTGTGGCGTCTATAGCCCCTTTTAATTTTCCTAATATGGTTCCTCACTGGACAGTCCCTAATGCTTTGATGCTCGGTAATACGATGATTATTAAGCCTTCCGAAGTCGTTCCTTTAAGTGTTGTTAGAATGGCCGAATTATTAAAAGAAGCGGGCTTGCCTGATGGAGTTTTTAATATTGTTAATGGAGGGAAAGAAATTGTAGAGGCTATATGTGATCATCCTGGAATTGAAGCAGTTTCTTTTGTAGGCTCAACTGCAGTAGCAAAAATTGTTTATAAAAGAGCGACTTCAAATTTAAAAAGATGTGTTGCTTTAGGTGGAGCCAAAAATCACTTAATAGTTCTTCCGGATGCGGATGTCGATATGACAGCTTCCAATGTGGTGGCTTCAATGTCTGGCTGTGCTGGGCAAAGATGCATGGCGGCATCCGTAATGGTTGGAGTTGATAATGTGCAGCATATTATTGATCGTATGGTGGATTATGCAAAGGAAATTATTCCGGGTCAAAATTTGGGATCGGTAATAAGTAAGGCGGCCAAAGAACGAATTGAAGGTTATATCACTCAGGCAGAAAAAGATGGTGCTACTATTCTAGTAGATGGTAGAGGTTCAGTTGTCGCGGGTAAAGAAGGAGGTTATTATGTTGGTCCAACAATTATCGATCACGTAACTTCTGAAATGAGTGTGGCAAGAGAAGAAATTTTTGGACCAGTTATATCTATTGTTAGAACGAAAGATATAGATGAAGCTATAAGAATTGAAAATGGATCCAATTATGGCAATGCAGCTGCTGTTTTTACTCAGAGTGGGAAGTTAGCCAAAGAAATAATGGAAAAAGCAAGTGCTGGAATGATTGGTGTCAATATTGGTGTGCCTGTTCCACGAGAACCATTTTCTTTTGGAGGTTGGAATGATTCCAAATTTGGTGTTGGAGATATAACAGGAAGGAGCTCTATTGAGTTTTGGACTCAAAATAAAAAAACAACCATAAAATGGAATCCTGGAGCTAGAACTAACTGGATGAGTTAAATAAACTATTCTTTTTAAGATGTCTAAAAAAAGCCAAACAGTACAAGATTGTTTAGATTACACTTTGTTTTCATGGGCAAAACAAGGAGGGTTAAACCCTATTGATGCAGTTCATGCGGATGGTGTCTATGTTTATGATAGGGATGGAAAGGAATATCTTGATTTCTCCTCTCAATTGATGAATGTAAATATTGGTCATGGAAATAAAAGAATAGCCAATGCCGTTGCTGAACAAATGAATAAATTGTCATTTGTTTTTCCTGGAATGGCAACAGATGTAAGGGCAGATTTGGGTAAAAAGTTGGCTCAAATTACACCGGGAAATCTCAAAAAATCTTTCTTTACATTAGGAGGGGCAGAAGCTATAGAAAATGCAATTAAAATTGCTAGAATGTATACGGGTAAACATAAAATAATTACCCATTACCGTTCGTATCATGGTGCAACTTATGGAGCGATATCTGCTGGAGGAGATCCTCGAAAATTCCCGATAGATTCCCAGTCTGTTCCAAATATGATTCATGTTGAAAATCCATATGCATATAGATGCCCATGGGGAACAAAAAGCATTGAAGAATGTGGTGAAATGGCATTGAGTAGCCTTGAGAGAGTAATTAAGTTTGAAAATCCAGATAGCATTGCCGCTATTATCATGGAGGGTGAGTCTGGATCTTCGGGTTGTATCAAATACCCACCTTTTTATTTAAAGAAAGTAAAGAATCTTTGTGAAAAATATAAGATTCTATTGATTGATGATGAGGTTATGAGTGGTTTTGGAAGAACAGGTAAAATGTTCGCTATTGAACACCATGGCATTGCCCCTGATATCTTATGTGTGGCAAAAGGTTTGACTTCGGGCTACTTGCCTTTAGGTGCAACAATTGTTTCAGATAAAATCGCGAAATATTTCGATACAAATCCCTTAGTTGTTGGATTAACCTATTCTGCCCATGCGGTTTCATGTGCAGCAGCTCTTGAAAACCTTAAAATTTTAGAGGAAGAAGAGATGGTAGAAAAAGCTGCTCAAATGGGTTTATATGTTGAGCAAAAAGTGAATGAACTTAAAAAAATTCACCCTTCTATTGGTGACTTTAGAAATACAGGACTTCTAGGTTGTATTGAACTGGTTAAAAATAAACAAACAAAAGAGCCAACAACACCATGGAATGCTTCTGCTGATGAAATGGAGCCAACCAATAGAATGGCTGCTAAAATACGAGAGTTAGGAATGTTCACATTTGTGAGATGGAACTGGATTTTTATAGCTCCTCCATTATTAATTACAAAAGAAGAAATTGATAAAGGTATGGCAATTATCTCAGAAGCAATTTCGATTGCTGATGAATACTGTAATTAATTTATTTATATGAAAGAAGAAATAGTTGAGCTTAAAGAAGATGTGTCTGCTTCCCCTCTTTATAGTTCTGATTTAGCTCCTGTCCCAAAAAGCAAGCGAACATGGTCTATGTGGAGTCTTGCGGCATTGTGGGTTGGAATGGCAGTGTGCATACCTACTTATATGTTGGCGGCTCAGTTTATTGTCAATGGTATAAGTTGGTGGGAATCATTAATTATTATAGGATTGGCTAACTTAATTATTACCATTCCCATGGTTCTTAGTGGACATGCAGGCGTGAAATATGGTATTCCATTCCCGGTTTTAGGAAGGTCTTCATTTGGAGTGAATGGAATTCATCTTCCTGCGATTATAAGAGGTTTGATTGCTGCCGTATGGTTTGGAATTCAAACTTGGATAGGAGGGGATTCAATTTATGTTATATGGCAAACTATTATGGGGAATACTGTTGATTTATCCGAATTATCAGCGGGACGATTTATTGGCTTTACTGTTTTTTGGTTTATTAATTTGTATTTTATTATTAAAGGAACAGAAAGTATAAAAAAATTAGAAATACTTGCTGCCCCAATATTAGTAGCCATGGGGATAGGATTGATTTGGTGGGGTAGTAGTGAGGTTGGTTCATTCTCTAAAGTGTTAGATTCTAGCAAACAGTTATCGGTTCCTACGCTTACGGTTTCTAAAGATAATTTGACAATATCAAGTATTTGCGATAAGAATAGCAAATCAAAAGCGAATGAATGTCAAGTTATTTATCCTGCTAAAAATGGAAAAACAGATACAAGTATTTGGATAAAAATGTCTGGCAATGAAATTAATTTGCCATATTCCTTGTTTGCTAATATTGATGTGCAAAAAATCACCAATGATAAAAATCCTGTTGATATTCAGATTCAATTAAAAAATGGAAAAACTAGATCTAGTGTTATTTCAGCTCATTATGTACAAAAAGAAAAAAATAAAACAGGCATTTGGCAATATTTAATCATGTTAACGGCTATGGTTGGTTTTTGGGCAACAATGTCTATAAGTATTGCTGATATCACAAGGTTTTCAAAAAGTCAAAAAGATCAGAAAAATGGGCAATTTATTGGTCTACCAGGAACAATGATTTTGTATTCTTTTGTTGGTGTTTTTGTAACCTGTGCAGCAACAATTTCTTTTGGAGATGTGCTAGTAAGAGAAGATGCGCCATGGAATCCTGCTGATTTGCTTGCAAAATTTGATGGCGCGTATATTGTCATCATATCTCAGCTTTTCCTTTTAATTGCTACTTTAAGTACCAATATTGCAGCAAATGTAATTGCTCCTGCAAATGCGTTTTCTAATGCTTTTCCAAAATCAATAAGTTTCAAAATGGGAGGTGTGTTAACAGCTATTATTGGTGTTTTAATCATGCCTTGGTCATTGATTAACTATATTGTTCCCTTATTGTTATTTGTGAGCAGTTTGCTTGGTCCAGTGGTTGCAATTTTGATATGTGATTATTTCGTTATTCGTAAAACAAAACTAAACCTTGCTTCTTTGTATAAAACAAGTGGAGAATATTCTTTTAATAGATATGGATTTAATTCCACAGCTTTATTTTCTTTTGCAATTGGTGTTGTTGTAGCTGGGATTGGCAATTTCGTTCCTTCTTTATCTTTTTTATATGATATTTCGTGGTTTTCTGGATTTATAACCTCTTTTGTTTTGTATTATTTCTTGTCTAAGAAAACAAAAGAATAAGGTAAATAATTTGGAATTGTTTGTAAAAAACACAATATTGTATGTATTAAAATCTCAAATATTTTATGTCGGTATTAATTAAGAATGGTCGAGTAGTAACAGCTGCAGAGGATTATGTTGCAGATATTTATATTGAAGGCGAACAGATTAAATCTATTGGAGAAAATTTGAATTGCAATGCAAATAAAGTAATCGATGCAAGTGGTAAGTTGGTTTTTCCTGGAGGAATTGATCCTCATGTGCATCTTGACATGCCTTTTATGGGAACTTTTTCGAGCGATGATTACGAAACAGGTACTAGAGCAGCTCTATTTGGAGGAACGACCTCTGTTATTGAATTCATTCTTCAAAAACAAGGCGATACCCTTTACAATGCTTTAAAAACGTGGCAAGAAAAATCACTGCACAAAGCAGTGGGAGATTTTGGATATCATATGGCGGTAACTGATTTTAACGATGAGGTTGCTAAAGAAGTGGTGGAGATGATAGAAAAAGAAGGAATTAGCTCTTTTAAGACTTTTATGGCTTATAAAGGCGCCCTTATGATTGATGACGGACAAATGGTTCAATTAATGAAGGTGGTTAAAAAGCACGGAGGAATTGTTACTGTTCATGCAACAAATGGAGACATGATTGATTCATTGGTTTCAAAAAATCTCGCGCTTGGAAATACAAAGCCATTATATCATTATCTCTCTCAACCTGAAGTTACTGAAGCGGAAGCTTCTGGAAGATTTTGTGACATGCTTAACTATACTGGATGTACTGGATATATTGTACATATGACATGTGAAGGAGCTTTGAATGCTGTTCGTAAAAGAACACAAAGAAATCAAAAGGTTTTTGTAGAAACTTGTTCGCAGTATTTAATGATTGACGCATCATTGTATGAACGTGAAGATGGAGCTAAATGGGTCATGAGCCCACCACTTAGAGAGAAGAAAGATCAGGAGGCTTTGTGGAGTGGAATAAACCAGGGAATGGTGCAGGTTGTTGGCACAGATCATTGTCCATTTTCATTAGAACAAAAAGATATGGGTAAAGACAATTTTGCTAAGATTCCAAATGGACATCCTGCTATTGAACATCGTGTAGAATTTATGTATTCGGAAGGTGTTAAAAAAGGAAAAATTTCGCTTAATAAATTTGTGGAAGTTTGTTCTACAAATGCGGCCAAAATTTTTGGAATGTACCCCCGAAAAGGGACAATAGCAATTGGAGCAGACGCTGATCTTGTTGTTTTTGATCCAAATAAAGAACATGTAATATCTGCTCAAACTCATCATATGAATTGTGATTATTCAGGTTATGAAGGTTGGAAAGTAACGGGCAAAACCGAAACGGTCCTGTTAAGAGGTAAAGTGGCAATTGAAAATAATAATTGCTATTTAAAACCTGGGGATGGGAAGTTTATTCACAGAGGAAAATCATCATTAATAATTTAAATTTTAAGAAATGCCAAGAAAAGTAAAATCAGGATTAATTCAATTGAGTCTTCCAATGACGGAAGGAGAAGGAACAATTGCCGAAATTTGCGAAGCCATGTATCAAAAGCATATTCCTTATATTGAGGATGCTGGAAAAAAAGGAGTTCAAATATTGTGTTTGCAGGAAATTTTTAACACACCTTACTTTTGTCCGGGTCAGGATAGGGAATGGTATGCGTCTGCTGAGGCAATACCTGGGCCTACAACTGAGAGACTTCAGGAAATAGCAAAAAAATATAACATGGTTATTGTTGCTCCATTATATGAAAGGGAGCAGGCAGGAGTATTGTATAATTCTGCTGCAGTTATAGATGCCGATGGAGAATATCTTGGGAAATATAGAAAAAATCACATTCCTCACACAACTGGTTTTTGGGAGAAGTTTTTCTTTAAACCAGGCAATATGGGGTATCCTGTTTTTCAAACAAAATATGCCAAAGTAGGTGTTTATATTTGCTATGACAGACATTTCCCTGATGGAGCTAGAGCTTTAGGCTTAAATGGTGCAGAAATAGTTTACAATCCTTCTGCAACTGTCGCAGGACTTAGTGAATATTTGTGGAAACTAGAACAACCAGCACATGCAGCTGCAAATGGATATTTTATGGGATGCATCAATAGAGTGGGAGAAGAAAAACCATGGAATTTAGGAAAATTTTATGGGCAATCTTATTTTGTAGATCCAAGAGGACAGATATTTTCTGAAGCATCAAGAGATGATGATGAATTATTGGTTGCAGAATTCGATTTAGATTTAATTGAAGAAGTTCGTTCCACATGGCAGTTTTTCAGAGATAGACGACCAGAAACTTATGGGGATTTAACAAAATTGTAATAAAATAAGTAGATTTTAAATATGGCCGAATATAAAAGACCCGAAAATGAAGCGGAATTCAGTGATAATTTCAAGCTGAAAAAACCTTTAATGAATCCTACTCAGGCCTATTATGAAAGTTCTAGATGTCTTTATTGTTATGATGCTCCTTGCATGAATGTTTGTCCCACAAGCATTGACATTCCATTGTTTATAAAACAGATAAATACTGGAAATGTTGAAGGAGCTGCCAAAACAATATATGATTCTAACTGGCTAGGAAATGCATGTGCTACAGTATGCCCAACTGGGGTTTTGTGTGAGGGTTCATGTGTCTACAATAAACGAGATGTCCCACCTTTACAAATTGGACGATTGCAGAATTTTGCAACAAGAAAGCTAATTGATTCAGGAAAAAAAATATACGAACCAGGGAAAGACAATGGAAAAAAAGTTGCCATTATTGGCGCAGGACCAGCTGGAATTGCCTGTGCATGTGAATTAAGACTTTTAGGTTATACTGTCGATATGTTTGAGTCCAAAGAAAAACCTTCTGGACTGATAGTTTATGGTATTGCCCCTTATAAAATAACAAATAAAGAGGCTTTAGACGAAGTAGCATATTTAGAAAATCAACTTGGTTTTTCTATTAAATTTAATTCGCAGATAAAGACCAAAGAGGAGTTAAAAGAGCTTGAACGAGATTATGATGCAATATTTTTGGGATTAGGGTTGGGTTCTACTGCATATAGAAATATTCCAGGTGAAGAAAAAGACGGAGTTTTGGGAGGAGTTGAGTTTGTTGAAGATTTGAGAATGAATCATCATAAAACACTTGTTGGGAACAAAGTCGTTGTTCTTGGTGGAGGAAATACTGCTATGGATGTTGCTTCAGAATGTGCAAGAATGGGCGCTGAAAAAGTGACATTGGTTTATAGGGGAGATAGGAAAAAAATGAAAGCATATGATTTTGAATACGATTTGGCTATTTCTTCAGGAGTTAAAGGAATTTTTGATGCTTCTCCACTTGAAATCATTGGAGATGAAAAAGTGAAGGGAGTTAAATTCAAAAGAAATAATGGAGAAGAGTTTATCATCCCCTCTGACATGGTTATTAAGGCTACTGGTCAGGCAAAACAAAAGGACTTTTACGATATGATAGATGATTTAGATTTGGATTCAGATTCAACAATTAAAGTAGAGCAAACAACAAATCAAACAACAAATAAAAAATATTTTGCAGGTGGAGATGCTATAAATGGAGGGGCAGAAGTTGTTAATGCTGCATATGATGGTAAAATTGCAGCAAAAGGAATACACAAATGGTTAAATAAATAATATTATGGCTGATTTATCAATAAATTTTGCAGGAATTAAATCTCCGAATCCCTTTTGGTTGGCTTCAGCGCCTCCTACAAATTCAGGTTATCAAATTATGAAGGCATATGATGCAGGTTGGGGTGGAGCTGTTTGGAAAACATTGGGTATGCCAACTATAAACGTTTCAAGTAGGTACGGTTCTGTAAATTATAGGAATACAAGAATGGCTGGCTTTAATAATATTGAATTGATCAGTGATAGGCCTCTCGAAGATAACCTTAGAGAAATGAGAGAGGTGACCAAAAGATTTCCTAATCATGCGACAATAGCTTCGTTAATGGTGGATACTCGTGAACAATGGATAGATATAATTAAAAGAGTAGAAGATGCAGGAGCAAAAGGAATTGAACTCAATTTTGGCTGCCCTCATGGAATGTGTGAAAGAGGTATGGGCTCTGCAGTTGGACAAGATCCAGTGGCATTAAAAACTATAGTTGAGTGGGTAATGGATGTGGCTAATATACCTGTTATAACCAAGCTTTCTCCTAATATTTCACATATCACTGACCCTGGTTTGGCTGCTATACAAGCAAATACAGATGCAATTTCATTGATTAACACCGTAAAAAGTATTGTGGGAATTGATTTAGATACCTATGCACCATATCCCGTAGTTGATGGAAAAGGATCAAATGGTGGTTATTGTGGACCAGCTGTTAAACCAATAGCACTTCACATGCTAAAAGATTTAAAGCAACACCCTGATATTAAACATATTCCAATAAGTGGAATAGGAGGAATAGAGAGCTGGAGAGATGTTGTAGAATTCATTCTTTTGGGAGCAACATCTGTACAGGTTTGTACGGCAGTGATGCATTACGGATTTGGAATAGTTAGAGAAATGGAGTCCGGATTAATCAAGTTTATGAATGACAAAGGATATAACACTATTTATGACTTTGCAGGAAAGGCGTTGCCGAATGTTTTGGAATGGAAAAATTTAAATCTAAAATATAGCGTAAAGGCAAAGATTAATGAGGATAAATGTATTGGTTGTGATTTATGTTTTATTGCTTGTGATGACGGAGCTCATCAGGCAATTGAAATCCTTGATGAATCTACGAGGATTCCAAGCATTATAGAGGATAACTGTGTTGGATGTAATCTTTGTTCCTTGATTTGCCCAGTTGAAAATTGCATTACCATGGAAAGAAAAGACGATGGTAAAGAATTCAAAACATGGGATGAGCTTACCAATGAAAATGAAATCCCTAATACCTGGAACGACTCTAGAGCAGGAGGTAAAGGGCACTACGTTCCGGACCCGATTTTTGCATTTAAAGAAATCAGAAAAGATAAATCTGGTGAAAGAGCAAAAAAAGAAGATTAATAGACTATTGTTTAGTTGATTAAATAAATTTCTTTTATTTAAATATGTAATTTCATTACGAAAAATTCGTTTATCGTTATATGATGGAACCAAAACCAAGTATATCGATGAGAATTTTTTTATATCCAAAAGATATGTTATTTATAACAATGATTTTTCTGATTTTATCCGTAGCTGCTATCGGTTTTTTTTATTCAAAAAAATTTAATAGTAATCAAAATACAAAACACAATAAAATAGAATTAAAACCGTCTCAACAATACAAATAACACTTATATTTCATCAACTGAATATATTTTGTGATTGTTAAGCATTGGAAGAAAATGAAAATTTAATACTACTTCTTAAAAAAGGAGATCATGCTGCATTTAGAAAATTAGTTCTAGAGCATTCTTCAATGGTGTATAATATTTGTTTTAATATTTTACATAATCAAAAAGATGCAGAAGATATCACTCAGGAAGTTTTTATTACAATTTATACCTCAATTTCATCATTTGAAAACAAATGCAAATTATCTACATGGATTTATCGGATAGCAGTTAATAAGTGTAACGATTACATTCGTAAAATCAATAGAAAAAAACGTTTTTCAATATTTAAGGCAAAACCTTTAAATATGGTTTCTAATTTAGAAACAGAGGATCTTAATCCAGCTGAATTGCTTGAAGCCGAAGAATTTCAAAGCTATGTTGGAAGTATACTTCAAAAAATACCTGATAAACAAAGAATTGCATTTACTCTAAGCAAAATGGATGGTTTTTCATATAAAGAAATTTCAGAGCAAATGAATATGTCATTATCTGCTGTTGAATCTTTGATTTTTAGAGCACGAAAAAAAATAATTGAAGAAATAGAAAAAAATAACAACAATAAATAAAAATAAAAATCGTCTAAAAGTTAAGCACATGAATAAACAAGTTGAAATAGAGAAAAAAATTGATGAACTATCTTTTGATAGTTCTAATGCTTTGTCTTCTCAATTGATAAATAATCTTGAAAATATTCCCATTTATATGGAGCGTAAACATAATCAACAAAAAATGGCTTTATTTTCCTTTATGAGTATTGCTGTAATCTCTTTAATCTCTTTTAATGCCCTCCTATTTCAAAATCAATTAAATCAAGAAGAAGAAAATTATTTTTCATCATATTTTAATAATTCTAATGAAATAGAGCTTTATGAAAATAAATAAATTTATTTGGGTATTAATAATTTTCCTTGTATTAAGTAATGTTGCAACCTTATTCATTTTGTGGAGAGGCGATCATAAAGGACCACCACCACCAATTTCAGAAAAGCTTGAGTTAACTGGTGATCATAAAATTAAAGCAGATAAAATTTCTAAAGAACATCATCAACAAAAAAGAAAATTGATGGATAGGTCCGGACAACTTAGAAAGGCCTATTATCTACAAGTTTTTGAAAAAAATAACAAGGCGGATAGTTTGTTTTTATTACTTACTCAAAATGATCAAAAAATAAACAAAATGACATTTGATTTTTTTAAAGAAATACATGCTCTTTGCAATGCTTCTCAAAAGGAAGAGTTGAAAAAAGGTATTCAAAAATTTCCTCATAAACGAAAGAAACATAACTAATTCGTTTTTTTGTAACTTTATTTTCAATGAAAAAAGCAAAATACCTTTTGGCGTACTTGTTACCTGTATTGGTTTTGTTTAGTTTTTTAAATGAGGGTTGGCTTACCTTTTTGCCTCTAATTATTTATTTTGGTTTTTTGCCTGTAATAGAGTTATTTATTAAACCAGATGATTCTAATTGGGATCCAGATCAGATTGAAAAACAGAAAAAATCGCTTTTTTATGATTTGATTATTTGTGGAATGGTTCCCGTTCAACTTTTTTTTCTTGCTTGGTACTTAAGCTTTGACTTTTCGTCTTTTGATATAACAACTCTTATTGGTCGAGTTGTTTCCATGGGAATGATGTGTGCTGTTACTGGGATTAATGTTGGCCACGAACTTGCACATCGCGTTCAATCTTGGCAACGATATCTTGGGGATATTCTTTTGTTAACCTCTTTGGAAAACCACTTTGTTCCTTATCACAATAGGGGGCACCACACCAATGTGGCCACTCCCAATGATCCTGCAACTGCAAGGTTAAATGAACTTCTTTATGTGTTTTGGTTTCGATCACAAATTGGATCATATATTCAGGCCTGGAAAATTGAAATTCAAAGAATGAAAATCATCAAAAAGCATCCATTTAGTATTCAAAATAAAATGATTCGTTATACAATTGCTCATCTTGTTTTGTGTTTTGGTATTTTCTATTTTATAAACATCATGGCTTTGCTTTATTTTTTAATAGCGGCAATTATTGGAATTTTATTGTTGGAGACAGTTAATTACATAGAACACTATGGGCTTCTAAGAAAAGTTTTGCCATCGGGACAATTTGAGCGTGTCAGAAGATGCCATTCATGGAACTCCAATCATGTGCTTGGAAGAATTGTTTTGTTTGAGCTTTCAAGGCATTCTGATCATCATTATAAGGCAGATAAGCCATATCAGGTATTAGAATCACATGAAGACTCTCCATGCATGCCTGTTGGCTATCCATCGATGATGATTTTATCACTTTTTCCTCCCTTGTTTTTCTATATCATGAATAATAGAGTGAAAATAGCTTTGGAAGGGGAATAAATTACAACTATAAATGATAGAAAATTAAATTATGAAAAAACTTATTATTTTTTTTGCTTTAATACTTGTGTTTAATTCCTGTAACACGAATTCCACAGAAAAACAAAAAATCAATCAAAAAGAAGAGCTTGCTGATACTTTAAATTCAATTCAAAAGAATGAATCGAATGCAAAACAACAAGAAGAAAACAAAATTATTCAACAATCAAGATGCTCCAAATCTGATTTGAATGTTTATTTAGGAGATTCTGTAACAGATGTTTGTGATACTCCAGGTGGGGATGTCGTTCTTTCTTTGTGTAAGAATTCTGTGGATATTGAATATTTCTTAGTTATAACTGAAGCACAAGATGGATGGTTTAAACTTAAAGGTCCAATAGGTGGAATGGAAAATGATATTCATTTACCAAATAATGAAGGTTGGATTCATAGTTCTGCAGTTTCTGTAGGTACTAGGAATTATGGAGGACAAGAATTAGAGCTTTTGGATACACCAGAAAACGGAAAATCGGCGGGAATAATTAAAGGATTATATGATGGAGTTCAGATTTTGGATGTTTGTGGAGAATGGGTAAAAGTGGAAGTTAGAGGAATTATTGGGTGGATTGAAGACATATGGCTATGTGGTAACCCACTCACAACATGCTCATAATTTCAGATTCAGCTTAAATAACTAAATTTACTATTAAACAACATTATGAACGTAAAGAATAAATTCATACTAATAGCCTTAGCTATTTTGAATTGTACAATAGTATATTCTCAACAACCAAATATTTTGTTAATAATAGCTGATGATGTTGGTGTTGATGCCTTCAATGGATATAATGTGGGAAGTTTTAATCCCGCAACACCGCATTTAGATAGCATTAGAAACAGTGGGCTTACATTCTTAAATGCTTGGTCTTCGCCTGTGTGTGCTCCAACTCGAGCTGGAATAATGAGTGGGATGTACGGAAGTTTGAATGGAGTTAAAACGGTGCCGGGAAATTTAGATACAACTTATACATCATTGTTAAAAGCCCTTAAGAATTCAAATCAAAATTACACAGCTGGAGTCACAGGAAAATGGCACATTTCACACCCAGTGAACATCTTGCACCCCACGTGGCATGGAGCAGATCATTATATGGGAGTCATGGAAGGAGGTGTTTCGGCATACGATAATTGGACTAAAACGGAGAATAATACGACTTCAAATTCAACTGCTTATGTGACTAGCTATTTTACTGATGATGCAATTAACTGGATAGGCAATCAAAACAATCCCTGGTTTTTATGGTTAGCACATGTTGCTCCTCACACACCATTACATATTCCGCCAGCTCATATGTATACGCAACCATCCACCAATTCACAACTTAAGAAATTTATGGCGATGATTGAATCTTTAGATTATGAAGTTGGAAGATTATTGGATTCGTTAACTCCTGCTCAAAAAGCCAACACTACGATAATATTTATTGGTGATAATGGAACAGCTGATAATTTGCTTCAAGATTATCCAGCGAACCATGGAAAAAAAACCTTATATCAAGGTGGGATTCATGTGCCAATGTTCGTTTCAGGTTATGGAGTCTCAAGAGTTGGACAAAGTGAAAGTGCCTTAATAAATGTAATTGACATACATGCCACGATACTAGAATTGACAGGTTCTAATCTTCCTGGAGGGATTTATAATAGCCTTAGTTTTAAACATCTTTTAACTAGTTCTACTAGTTTGCCAAAAAGACAATTTAATTTTTCTGAACTTGACACCAATCAAGCAGGAATTTCGCTACAAGGATATGCGATTAGAGACTCTGTCTATAAACTCATTGAATACCATACGGGACAACAAGAAATGTTTAATCTGATTACCGATCCTTTAGAGACAAACGATTTATTATTAGGTTCTCTAACTCAAGAAGAACAAACCCTTAAGACAGAACTTGAGAATGAGGCAATCCAAAGAAAGACAGCTTGGTCTTGCAAAGATGATATTCAAAATGGAGATGAACAGGGAATTGATTGTGGAGGGACGTACTGCGCTCCTTGTGCTGCATCAATAAGTCAAACCAATATTGGTAATAATGTTTCGGTGTTTCCTAATCCTGCAACATCATTGATAACTATTGAGTTTAATTTGCCTAAAGAGTCTAATTCTAATAAGCTTATAATTTCTAGTTTAGATGGGAAAAATAAAGCAGAAATGATTTTAAACAATGAATCAAGCAGCATCACAATAAATACAACGAATTATAAATCGGGAGTTTATTTTTATAGAATAATAACATCATCAGGCATAAGTGAAACAAAAAAAATAGCAATTATAAAATAATTTTATAACTCTATATTTAAGCCATCCGTCGCAATAAGCACATTTTTAAAAATAGCTTGCGCTTCTTTTTGATGCGTTTCTGTATCCAAATAGCGATTGCTAAAATGTCCGATAATTAGTTTTTTAGCTTTTGCCTTTTTTGCAAAAGTTGCCGCTTGTTCCGCAGTAGAGTGCATGGTTGATTTTGCCCTAGCTTTATGCTGGTTCACAAAAGTAGCCTCATGATACATTAGCGATACGCCATTTAATAGGTCAAGGTTGGATTCATTGGGCATTGTGTCCGAGCAATATGCATAGGAACGAGCTTTTTTAGGTGGGTAAGTGTAGGTGTCTAAGTCAAGTAAATTCCCGTCAGCGTCTTTGATTTTCTCTCCTTTTTGAAGTCGATGTCGATATTCGATGGCAATATTGTTTTTTTCTATTGCTTTTTTGTTAAGCTTTCTTAAGGGTTCTTTTTCTTTGATTAAAAAACCATTCGTTGGAATTTTGTGTTTCAGAGGAAAGGCATGTATTTCTATCTTATTATCCTCAAAAATAATTTCTCTTTCGTTTCCGTAAAGTGTTTTGAAATCGATATCAAATGCAAATTTGGAATCGCCAATTTTGAGTTGGCTTCTTAAAATTTTTTCTAATCCCTCAGGGCCATAAATGGTAAGCCCATTATTTCTTCCAAGAAGGTTCATGGTGCTTAAAAGTCCTGCAAGTCCAAAGTAATGGTCTCCATGAAGGTGAGAAATCAAAATTATTTGAATGGATTGCAGTTTGATTTTAAATTTTCGAATTTGAAACTGAGTGCCTTCTCCACAATCAATTAAAATTTTTCGGTTATGGCAATTTATAAATTGAGAGGAAGGGTTTCTTTTAGGGGTTGGAACAGCAGACCCTGAGCCTAAAATTGTAAGTTCAAAATTCACTAATTTACTAGGCTGATTGCTTCATCAACTGAAGATACGTGTTTGATTACCTTGTCTAGTTGTGCAATTTTGATCATTTTTAAAACATTATCTTGTAGGCCACATAAAACAAACTCTCCATTGGTGTCTTTGCATAGTCGATTTCCCATTAAAATAGCACTTAATCCTGAGGAATCACAGTACTTGGTATCGCTTAAGTCGAGAATAATCTGGTTGTGGTTGGTTTTGCTCAGGTGTAGTAATTGACTTTTTAAATCTGACGCATTAGATGCATCTAGTTTTTCAACCTTCGAAGATACAGTTACTATTGCTCCTTTATAGTTTAAATTAAAATTCATAAAAAAAGTCTTTTATCAAAGATAGTAATTTCCCCCTTTCTTTTTCCTAAATTATTAGCTTCATTGTTAAACAATTATAAATGAGATTTTATTTTAAGAATTTACAGAGTAAATTGTTCTTCTTTTTTACATTACTTTGATTGTTTAAAGTTAAATTAATTCGATGTTTTAACATTTCTAAAGAAGTAGAGATTTTTTTAAGAAGTATATCAAATGTGTTCTACTTAATGTAAGGCATGAATATTGTTGGAATCTGTACAAAACGATAATACTATTAAAATGCTAATTTTGATGCTTTATACTACTGTAAATATTGTAATTTGATGAGATTCCTTCTTTTTATAGCATGTTTTTATATCTCTGGATTTCTTTTTTCTCAAGATTTGAAGCCTATCAGAATCTATAAACAAATTTGGGCAGGAAAAAATTTATCTGTTTCTAAATTTCAGAATGGAGATGAAATTTTTGAAGCCAAAACCAAAGAACAATGGATAAATGCTTTTGAGAATAAAAAACCAGCTTGGTGCTCATATCGAAATTCTTCAAAAAATGATTCAGTTTATGGTAAAATATACAATTGGTATGCAATTTCAGATGTGAGAGAAATTTCTCCCTCTGGATATAGAATTCCTACCCCAGTAGATTGGTATGTATTACAGTATAATTTGAATATAGATACAAGTACAGGATTTGAATTTATTGCTGCAGCTAGAAAAATGAAGAGCAGCACAGGATGGTTTGAAAATGGAAACGGAACAAATAATCATGATTTTAATTGTGCTCCTGCTGGTGTCAGGTTAAATGACGGAACATTTACCGGTTATGGACGTCAGGTTGGGTATTGGTCAATAATGCCTGAGTCGCTTGTTAAGCCAATAAGCACCCATGCTTATAGAACACCTTATTACCTTCTTGAGTTTCATGCTCTAGATCTTGTTATTTCTGATAATTCTGAAATGAATGGATTTTATGTGCGTTGTATTAGACAATAATAGGTAAAAGATTGAAAAAAAATAATCTTATTTATTGGATATTGCAATTTTCCGGATGGGGAATTTATTCGCTGTTTCTTCTTTTCTATTCTATGCAAGAATTAGAATCTAATGCTTTTTCGACTATTAATTCTTCATTGAAACAGGATTATTTTCTTTTTTTAACCGCTACAGTAAGTGGGATATTTGTTACAGGAATTATCATTTCAAATGTGTTTCGTTTAATTTATTTTAGATTTAATCTTTTCTCCAGAAAAATATTATTTATCGTTTGTTTTGCTGTTATCTGTTCATATTTAGGAGCATTACTTCAGCTTTTGATTGTTGGCGGTCTTAAATCCTTAATTCTTAACGGTACATTGTTTGTTTTTAATTGGACAAATTATCTGTTTGAAAGTCTTGCTTTGTTTATCATATTTGTTTTTTGGAATGCTATTTATCTTGGTTATGTTAACTATTATAGAGTGAAAAAGCAGGAATTAGATCAATTGAGATTGCTTACCGAAAAAAACAAAATGGAGTTAATGACCCTAAGAGGTCAATTAAACCCACATTTTTTGTTTAATGCATTGAATTCAATAAAAGCGCTGGTTAAACAAAATCCAGATCTTGCTCAGGAATCTGTAACTTCTCTTTCTGTTCTTCTTAGAAGGTCTTTGAATGCAGGAAATGCCGATTTAATTTCTTTAGAAGAAGAGCTTGCTATTGTAAAGCATTATTTTTCACTGGAAAAAGTTAGATATGAAGAAAGACTTGACTTGAATTATCATGTAGATGATTCTATATTACATTATAGAGTGCCGCCTTTTATTATTCATATTCTTGCAGAAAATGCAATAAAACATGGTGTTTCAAAAAAAAATTCACCTACAAATGTGGATTTGAAAATATATAAAAAAAATGGAGATCTATATATTCAACTCAATAATACTGGAGTTTTAAACTCCGAAATTAAAGAGGGGGTAGGTCTTTCAAATTTAAGGAGAAGACTTAGAATCCAGTTCGATAAAAAACATACTTTTATGGTGAATTCTAATAGTGGAATTGTTTGTTCCGAAATTAGATTAATTAACTTTATTGTTTAAACTATATAAATGAAAGAATTTTTATTCATATGTGTTGCTTTCTTTTCTTTCCAGAGTTCAGGTCAGAAAGGGGATGCTGATTTTATTAGATCCATATACGATGAAGCGTTGCTTCACGGAGAATCATACCGGAATTTAAGATCTCTTTGCAAGGATGTTGGGGCAAGGATTACTGGTTCTGCTTCTGCAGATATGGCTATAAAGTGGTCTGAAAACCTGATGAATAAATATGATTTTGATAGTGTTTATCTTCAAAAAATAAGAGTTCCTCATTGGGAGAGAGGCACAAAGGAAAGTGCATGGTTTACTGATGGTAGAGGCGATATTAATAAACTAAATGTCCTTGCATTAGGAGGTTCTGTTTCAACAGGTGGATTGATATCTTCAGAAATAATATATTTTGAGTCACTTGAATCATTAAAAAAATCTAAAGCAGAAGAAGTAAAGGGAAAAATTGTTTTCTTAAATGAAAAAATGGATGCTAAGATGATTAACACTTTTAAATCATACGGCCATTGTTATCCCATAAGAAGAAGCGGGGCGTCAGAGGCATCAAAATTAGGAGCAAAAGCGATCGTTATAAGATCTTTGGGCTTAGGAATTGATGAACATCCTCATACTGGATCTTTGCATTATGATCAAGGAATTAAAAAAATACCTGCAGCTGCTATTTCAACTAAAGATGCAGATTTTTTGGCTTCTAATTTAATTGAGAATCAAGGGCTTTTAAGTCTTGAATTAAATTGCAGAGTGTTTCCGGTTAAAGATTCATATAATGTTATTGCAGAAATGAAAGGAAGTATTTATCCAAGAGATGTGATTACTTTCGGAGGTCATCTAGATTCATGGGATACGGGAGAAGGAGCGCATGATGATGGGGCAGGAATAATTCATTGCCTAGAAGCATTAAGAATACTTAAAAAACTAAATTATTCTCCAATTCATACATTAAGGTTGGTGTTTTTTATGAACGAAGAAAATGGGAATAAAGGAGGTAAAGAATATGCTAGTTGGACAGCTGCTCATGGAGAAAAACAAATAGCTGCAGTTGAAAGTGATAGGGGAGGTTTTGCCCCGAGAGGATTTACCTGTAATGGTTCAGATAAACAAGTAGAGTTTTTGAAATCATTTGAAAAGTTATTTTCACCTTATGAGTTGCATGTTTTTGAAAAAGGATATGGAGGAGTAGATATCGGTCCTTTAAAGAAACACTTTAAGAATATCCCTTTGTTTGGATTTGTTCCAGATTCACAGCGTTATTTTGATTTTCATCATTCGCCTAATGATGTTTTTGAAAATGTAAATAAAAGAGAATTGGAATTGGGTGCCGCAGCGATGTCTTCATTTATTTACCTTTTGGATGTTAATCTTTAGTTAGGTTGGAGATTGTTTTTGGATTATTTTTTGAAACAACCATGGGAAGAAAGCTTTGATTTTAAGCGCTAAAACTCCTTCACGTCCGATTATCACTTCTCTTTTTTTATTCTTAATTGCATAAAGCATTTTTTTAACACAAGTTGATACAGGCATTCCTTGTCTTTGATTCGCATCCATGACACCGGTTTTTTCACCTTTTTCGTTAATTGCGTTTAATGATATAGGGGTGTTTATTTTGCCAGGGCAAATCATGGTAACATTAATTCCATTTTCTAATTCTTCCATAGCAAGGCTTTCATAGAACCCATGAAGTGCATGTTTTGAAGCGCTGTATGCTGAACGCAAAAAGAATCCAAATTTCCCAGAAATACTTGAAACGGCAACAATATGACCAGATTTGACTTTGATCATATATGGTAAAATAGATTTTGTTAAAGCAATATTGCCAAAATAATTAATTTCCATTATTTTTCTATCGATTTCTAGATCAGTTTTTGAAGCAATTGACCTCTGACTTATACCCCCGTTATTTATTAGAATATCAATATGGTTAAATTGATTAATGATCGATTTTGTGATTTGTTCGAATTCACTTGATTTTTCAAGATCTAAAGTGCAAACATGATGTCTTTGGGGATTGCTTAAATTGTTTTTTAAAACATTTAATGCTTCAGTGTTTCTTGATGACAGAATTAATGTTGCATCTAACAAATCCAGTTGTTTAGCTACTTCTTTTCCGATTCCAGAAGAGGCACCGGTTATCCAAATCACTTTATTTTTAAAATAGTTTTGATTATTCATCATATCGAATATAAGTAAAGATAAATCAAATTATACTTTTGATTGATATATTTATATGCATTTTGATTTATTGTAAATTTGCGTGTGAATTTATCGCTTAAAAAAGAAAAAGAAGAACAGCTTAAGTTAGTTGTTAGATTGCCAAACTGGATTGGAGATGCTCTTATGGCGTTCCCTATGCTGCTAGCACTTCAAAAAAAAGGAATCGATTTTGTTTGTGTTGGGCATCCTTGGGCAAAAGAACTTTTTTCAGAAACAAACTTTAAAGTTATAACCAGTCCTCAAATTAAAAGCTCAAAATGGTGTTATAATTTTTATAAAAAAAATAATTTTAATTATGGTTTGTTGTGCACAAGAACTTTATCCACGGTTGTGCCTATGAGACTAGCCGGATTAAAAACAGTTGGTTATCATTTATTTTCAAATGTTCGATTGAATTATAATGACTCACTACATACTGTAGAAAATTATTTTGACCTTGCTAATTATTTTATCAAAGATGAATTTAAATTAAATGATCTTACAGATAAAGTGCCTATTAGTAAAAAAAATGAGGAAATTGCAAAAAAAATAATTCAAGAAAAAATAAACTCAAAATATATTGTTGTGTGTCCCTATGCAACAAATCTACATAAAGGGAAAAATAAAGAGTGGCCTTATTGGCAAAAGTTTTGCCGAAAATACAATAAATATAAAATTGTATCATTGGTGTCCCAAAGTGATTTAAAAAGATGCAAGTTGGAATACCCTGAAATAATTGTGATGAGCTGTGCTCTACCAGTTACTGCTTATATGATGAACAATGCAGAGTTTGTTTTGGCAAACGATAGTGGAGCGATGCATATTGCATCTTTTTTTGGAGCTAATATTATTGGCTTATTTGGAGCAACCGAAATTCAAAAAACTAGACCTTGGTATGGGAACTATTTGGTTGGTGAAAAAGGTGAATTTGTAGAAATCAATCAATTGACTTCTGAAATTAACAACTTGATTTAAGTAAATATTTCACAATACTCACCTTATTCTGAAAATTTCATTTGACAGAAAAATAAATTGATTGCATGTGGGCTATTGATAAGGCTTTATTAATTAAGCTTAAACTTCTGATTTGTTTCTTTTTGCTTCATTAATAATAGCATAAGTTATCAAGCCTACTAGAATAACTCCGAAAATTGACATTGCTATAAACATAGTATAAGTTTTATATGGTAATTTTAAATGCTTTTTAATCAGCGATTTAAAACTTTCACCTTAAATAAATTTACGAAATAATATGGTTTAAGTTGTTGCAGATTAGTATTTAGCCTTATTTGTCGAATATTTACAGTTTTTAACTTAATATTTGGCTGTTTTGAAGATAGATCACTCTTTTTCAGCCTGTTATATATACGTTGTTTTTAATAGTAAATTATATAATAGGATGTAGTTTGTTAATTATATGATTAAGATTTTTTCCGATGTTTTGATCTGGAAAAGACAATATATAAATTGCTTTTAAGTCCTTTTTATCCAATATAAAAATAGTATCGTATAAATTTTTTGCAGCTTCATTTAAATCGGATGAATTGCTGAGCCAAAGTTGATTTTGTATAGGTACAGTTGTATTCGATTTGGTGTTGAAGTGAATAATCCCATCTTTTTTGCTAGGTAATTCGTATAATTTCTTTTTATCGTTTACTACTATTAAAGGTGTATTAGTAATCAATTGATTTTTTTGATGTGGAACATCTTTAATTATTGCTTTTGACTGTATAACTTTTTCAATTTCTTCCTTGGAAATAGCACCCAATCGATGAATAATGGTTTGTTTGTTTTCAAATCCTATAATGGTAGATTCTATTCCTTTTGAAGAATCCCCTCCATCTAAAATGTATTTAATTTTATTTCCAAATTGATGAATAATATTTTTAGAATTTGTTGCACTTATACTCCCATAAATATTAGCACTAGGGACTGCTAATGGGAAATTTAATAGGTCTAATAATTCTAGTGTTAATTGATGGTTTGGGATACGAATTCCAACATTTTTTTTACCTGCAGTTAGCACATTAGATATTTTGTTCTTTTTGGGAAGTAGTAGCGTTAAAGGACCGGGCCAGAAAGCATTTGCAAGTAAAAGTGCTTTTTCAGGAAATTCATCAACTAGTTCAAATACTTTTTTAATAGAAGATGTCTGTAGTGTTATTGGTTTTGAGAATGGTCTTTGTTTTAGATTATATAATTTAACTATTGCTTCATCATTTAATCCGTTCACTGCCAAGCCATATACGGTTTCTGTAGGAAGGCCAATAATGTCATTGTCTTCAAGTATTTCTTTTGCTTTTAATAAATCTGTTCCTATAGATGTTTTCATTTTTAATAGATGAAAAAAAAGATTTTTCAGCTTATAATAAAGAGCTTATCTTTTTTTCTAGAACTGCAATTTTGCTTAGTGCATCTGCTTCTTTTTTGCGCTCAATATCTACCACTTTTTGTGGTGCATTTGATACAAACCTTTCATTGTTTAATTTGCCTTGCACACTTTTAAGAAATCCTTTTGTATATGAAAGGTCTTCATTCAATTTTTTCTTTTCAAAATCCAGATCAATTTCTTCTCCAAATGGAATAAAGAATTCATTAGAATCAATTAGAAAAGAATGTGATTTAGGGATTTTTTTATCGATGTATTCAAGTTTGGTTAGATTTCCTATTTTTATAATTACCGAATCAAATGAAACATCGATTTCTTCGTTTGCAATGATATGTAGTTCAAGCTTAACTTTGGTTGAAATTTGCTGTTTTTTTCTAAAATTTCGTATTTGAGTAATAACTTTTTCGCAATAATTAAATGATTCTAAAAGCTTTGAGTCAAATTTTTTGTTTTCAGGCCAAGATGAAACGATAATATCTTTATCTCTTTTTTCATCACTTAGTTCATGCCAAAGTTCTTCGGTTACAAATGGAGTAAAAGGATGAAGAATTAGCAGGATTTTTTCAAAAAAAGTTTTTGTTGAATTAAGTGTTAAAATATCAATAGGTTGCTGATAACCTGGTTTGATTATTTCTAAATATGAAGAACAGAAATCATCCCATACAAGTTTATATATAGCCATTAAAGCATCTGAAATTCTGAATTTGTCAAACAAATCATTTATTTCAATTAAAGACTGATTGTATTTTGATTCAAACCATTCAATTGCTTTAATTGAGGATGTTGGTTGATTAATGTTTTTGGATTCCCATGATGAAATTAATCTGAAGGCATTCCATATTTTATTGGTAAAATTCCTCCCTTGTTCACATTGCGAACTATCAAAGGGTAGATCATTTCCTGCAGGAGATGAAATTAATATACCAACCCTAACTCCATCAGCGCCATAATTTTCTATTAACTCAATTGGATCAGGAGAATTCCCTAGTGATTTAGACATTTTTCGTCCTAATTTATCACGAACTATTCCTGTGTAATATACATTTTTAAATGGTAAATCATCCATGTATTCATATCCAGCAATGATCATTCTTGCAACCCAAAAGAACATGATTTCAGGTGCTGTTACTATATCATTTGTTGGGTAATAATATTTTATTTCGTCATTATTTTTATCGCTTAGGCCATTAAATACAGAAATAGGCCATAACCAACTTGAAAACCATGTGTCTAGTACATCTTCATCTTGTTTTAAATCTTTTTCGGTGATTTTTTTTCCGGTTTTATCACAGGCTGCTTTTATGGCCTCTTCCATTGTTTTGCAAACCACAAAATCGTCTTCTCCTTCTCCATAATACCATGCTGGAATTCGATGTCCCCACCATAATTGCCTAGATATGCACCAGTCTTTAATGTTATCCATCCAATGACGATATGTATTCTTGAATTTTTCAGGATAAAATTTAATATTTCCGTTCTTTACATTTTCTGATGCAGGACCGGATAATTTTTTCATTTTCACATACCATTGTAGAGATAATCTTGGTTCAATAATCGCATTTGTACGTTCGGAAAAACCAACTTTATTGATATGGTCTTCAATTTTGATTAGATACCCGCTTTTTTCAAGTTCTTGTTCGATTAATTTCCGTGTTTCAAATCGATCTATTCCTTCATAGTGAAGCCCATTTTCATTAAGAGTTCCGTTACTATTAAAAATAGAGATGCTTTCAAGGTTATGACGAATACCTAGCTCGTGATCATTTGTGTCATGAGCAGGAGTAACTTTTAGGCATCCTGTTCCAAATTCGATATCCACATATTCATCACATATAATTGGAACAATTCTATTTGATATAGGAACGATTACAGATTTACCATGGAGATTAAGATACCTTTTATCCTCAGGGTGTACACAAATAGCTGTGTCTCCAAGAATGGTTTCTGGTCTTGTTGTGGCTATTGTAAGCCATTGGTCTGTAGTGTTTTCTATTTTATAACGAACATGGTATAATTTTGAATTAACTTCCCTATAAAGAACTTCCTCATCAGATAATGCAGTCAGTGCTTCGGGGTCCCAGTTTACCATTCTTAAGCCTCTGTAGATCATGTTTTTTTTGAATAAATCAATAAAAACATCAATAACTGCTTTAGAGTATTCGGGATCCATGGTGAAATTAGTTCTTTCCCAGTCACAGGAAGCCCCTAACCTTTTAAGTTGTTCAAGAATAATCCCTCCATGTTTGTCTTTCCATTCAAATGCATGGTCAAGAAACTGATCTCTAGTCAAATCAGATTTTTTTAATCCTTCTTCTCTTAGTTTGTTTACAACTTTTGCCTCTGTAGCTATAGAAGCATGATCAGTACCCGGAACCCAGCACGCATTCTTACCTATCATTCTTGCTCTTCTAATAAGAACATCTTGTATGGTGTTGTTTAACATATGCCCCATATGTAAAACTCCTGTTACATTAGGCGGAGGTATAACTACGGTATATGGTTCACGTTGATCGGGTTCGGAATGAAAATAATTTTTCTCAAGCCAATGAGAATACCATTTATTTTCAACTTCTCTGGGATTGTATGTTTTAGATAAGTTCATTTAAATAAAAATCACTGCAAAGATAAAAAAGTGCTACTAATGAGATGCTTTTAATTGCCTTATTTTATTTATTGCTTGGTATAAATTTTTAAAAATAACTTTTTATTGAATATTTTTTTTGTACTATTGTACTAGTAATTCTATTTGAGTATTCTGCTCGCTTATATTAAACATGATTTTTCATACTTATCAATTGAACATCGTTAATAATTATGCATTTTAAAGAATTTGTAAGTATTTACATTGCTAATTTTCATGACTCTTTAATAGATAATTGCTCCTATTTTTAAAAATCAAAAAAGATCCAATTAAAACATGACTACTTCTGAAAGTAAAGAAAATGAAAAAAGCTCTGAAAAGCCTGACTCTAAAACAGATTCTCCAGTTAAAGCAAAAAGGACAAGGATAAGAAAAACCGTCAAAGAGACTGATGGTTCATCATCAAAAAAACAAGAAACTCTTTTTGAAAATGAATCAACTTCTACTACTGAATCAACTTCTACTGCTGAATCAACTTCTACTGCTGAATCAACTTCTACTGCTGAATCAACTTCTACTGAAAAAAAAGAGAAAGAAGATTTAGATTCTAATAAAGTAAGTAACCAAGACAAAGAAAAACCGGGAGAGAAAAAAAATGAAGAGAAGAAAGTGGAGGAAAAGAAAGTGGTTTCTGAAACAAACTTCAAGAAAAACCCGGTTAAAAAAGATTCGGATAATCACAGTAATTATAAAAATCATAACTCCAATCGCAAGTCCAATCAAGATTCTCGTTCTAGAAACGATCGTTCTGAGAAAAAAGAAGATGGATTTGATTTGGTTGGGATTGTTTCTGCTGAGGGCGTTCTTGAAGTCATTCAAGATGGTTATGGTTTTTTACGTTCTTCGGATTACAATTATTTACCTTCTCCAGATGATGTATATGTTTCGCAGAATCAAATTAAATTATTTGGTTTAAAAACTGGAGATACTGTAAAAGGAACAATTAGACCACCTAGAGAGGGGGAGAAATATTTCCCTTTAGTTAAGGTTGAATCAATAAATGGAAGAGAACCATCTTATATAAGAGATCGTGTGCCTTTTCAATATTTAACACCTCTTTTTCCAGATGAAAAATTCACCCTAACAGGGCATAAAAGTGAATCCATGTCTACTCGAATTATGGATCTGTTTTCACCTATTGGAAAAGGGCAAAGAGGAATGATTGTTTCTCAACCTAAAACAGGTAAAACGGTACTTTTAAAAGATGTTGCTAATGCGATAGCAGCTAACCATCCAGAAACTTATTTAATAGTATTGTTAATTGATGAGAGACCAGAGGAGGTCACTGATATGGCAAGAAGTGTTAAGGCAGAAGTTGTTGCATCAACATTTGATGAACCAGCAGATAGACATGTTAAGGTTGCCAATATGGTTATTGAAAAAGCTAAAAGAATGGTAGAATGTGGCCATGATGTATGTATTTTATTGGATTCTATTACTCGTTTGGCAAGAGCTTATAACACTGTTTCTCCTGCATCTGGAAAAGTTCTATCAGGTGGAGTGGATGCAAATGCTCTGCATAAACCAAAAAGATTCTTTGGTTCGGCAAGAAAAATTGAAAATGGTGGATCTCTTTCAATATTAGCAACAGCGCTTACTGAAACTGGATCAAAAATGGATGAAGTGATTTTTGAGGAATTTAAAGGGACGGGTAATATGGAATTGCAGCTTGACAGGAAAATATCCAACCGTAGGATTTACCCAGCTATTGATATTACAGCATCAGGAACAAGAAGAGAAGACCTTTTGATGAATAAAGATATTTTACAAAGAGTGTGGATACTTAGAAAACACATAGCAGATATGAATCCTGTAGAAGCGATGGAGTTTTTAAAATCTCACATGCAAAACACTCAATCTAATGAGGAGTTTTTAGTCTCCATGAATTCTTAATGAATGAAAAAGTCATGCTTAATAGGCTTTTTGTTCGCTTTGTTATGGTGTGCAGTTAAGTTTTTTTCTTTTTTAATGGATTGGGATTCTCCCGATTCTCTCAAATATTTCGCCTTACTTAATATGTTTTTAGGAACAATATGTGTTGTTGTGGCAATTTTTTCTGCTAATAAAATTAAAGAAGAAAGAAACCTTTTAATGGATGTTAAAAGCGGCATGGCGTCAGGTTTAATTTATGCTATTTGTGTTAGTGCTTTTATTTTTCTGTATTATGATAAAATTAATGTCGATTATAATAAAAATCAAATTGAAAAATATAAGTTAGAGCTTTCAAAGCAATTTGATAAAGACCCCAAACAATTATCAGAATTTAGAAATAACAAACCCGAATGGAAATCGTTGAGTAAAGCAGAATTGGTAGATGAGGTTTCAAAAGATGCAGCAGTATTTTACAACCCTAAAACGACAATGATTTTATGTCTTTCTGGAATGTTATTATGGATAACTTTAAATAGTATTATTATTGCTATAGTACTTAGGAAGTTTATTTTTAAATCTGTGTGAGAAAAGATCACATTTTTTCTGGAGCATTTATACCAAGTAATTTCAGTCCATTTTCAATTGTGTTGGCAACGCAAAAGCTCATTGCTAACCTAAATGCTTTCTTTTCCTGATCACTTTCTTTAAATATAGAGATGCTTTGATAGAAGTGGTTGTATTGTTTTACAAGCTCGTATAAGTAGTTAGCAACTATAGCAGGAGAGTATGTTTTTGCAGCATCTTCAATAATCAATGGGAAATCGATAAGATGTTTTATTACCTCTTTTTCTTCATCAAGAATAGAGTTTACATTATTTGAGTTATAATTAAACTTTTCTTTTTTAAGTAATGATTGAATTCTAGCATAAGTGTATTGAATAAATGGACCTGTGTTTCCAGTTAGCTCAATCGATTCATCTGGATTGAACATCATTCTTTTTTTAGGGTCTACTTTTAATAAATAATATTTAAGTCCACCAAGACCGATATCTTGAAAAAGCTTTTCTTTGGCCGGATTGGATAAATCTTCCAAATGGCCACGTTCATTGGTTGTTTTTTTAGCTTTATTTGTTATTTCATCAATTAGATCATCTGCATCTACAACAGTGCCTTCGCGAGATTTCATTTTTCCACTTGGAAGATCAACCATTCCATAAGAAAGATGAATGCAATTTTGGGCCCATTTATAACCTAGTTTCTTTAAAATTAAAAATAAGACATTAAAATGGTAGTTTTGTTCATTGCCTACCGTGTATACCATACCTTCTAAATCAGGAAAGTCATTGAATCGACTACTTGCAGTTCCGATGTCCTGGGTCATGTAAACGGATGTTCCATCAGCTCTTAATACTAACTTATTATCAAGCCCTTCTTTTTCTAAGTTAATCCAGATGGAACCATCTTCTTTTTTATAAAACACTCCTCTTGATAAACCATCCTTAATAATATCTTTTCCTAATTGATAGGTTTGTGATTCGTAGTAATAATTATCAAAATTCACTTCTAGTTTTTGGTATGTCTTCTCAAAACCAACATAAACCCAAGCATTCATGGTTTCCCATAAAAGATATACTTCTGGGTCACGAGCCTCCCATAGAACTAACATTTTTTTAGCCTCATTCATTAAAGAAGTATTGTTTCTGGCTAATTCTACAAGTTTTTCTTTATCAGCGGTATTATTTGAGGTGTTTATGTTTTTTTGAAGAGATATCACTTTATCAATTAGTTCCTTTTCAAAGTCGTTATAATCATTTTTTTTCCAATTACTTAAGATATTATCTGCTTCCTTTTTAAGTTGTTTTTCAAATTCCACATAATATTTACCAACTAGTTTGTCTCCTTTTATTCCAGTATTCTCAGGAGTTTCTTTTTCTCCTTTACTGTTTTCTGGAGCAAATTTCTTCCATGCGAGCATACTTTTACAAATATGAATTCCACGGTCATTTATAATTTGAGCTTTAACAACTTTATGTCCGTTGGCTTTTAGTATTTCAGAAACCGAATCTCCAAGAAAAATATTTCGTAAATGACCTAAATGAAGTGGTTTATTTGTATTTGGAGAAGAATACTCGACCATCATTAATTCTTTTGAATTTTCTTTAGCAAAACCAAATTTGTTATTAGATGATATTTGGTCAATTTTTTTAAGCCAAAGATGATCTTTGATGCATATATTTAAAAAACCATTGATGGCCTCATAGCTTTTAATCTCAGCAATAAACTCACTAAGAAGTTCTCCCAATTTATCCCCAGCGTCTTTTGGTGAACATTTTAATTGTTTTACAAATGGAAAAACCACCAATGTAAGGTCTCCAATAACATCTTTTCTTGTTTTTTGAAATTGTATTGGAACTTTTGAAAGATTAATGCCAAGAGAGTTTTCACTTTCTTCTAGTAAACACTTTTTTATTGCTTCCTCAATCATTTTTTATATCAATTGAAAGGGACTTGTTGACTTTCGCGATGAAGAACATTTATAATGCTATTTTCTAAAATATCAAATGCGATTTCACCCATTTTGTTTTTTGTATCCAAGCAGGGATTTATTTCTACTATTTCTAAACATTTTAATTTTTCAGATTTTGAAAATTCTTCTAAAAGGTCTTTGGCTTCTTGAACAAATAATCCATCTTTAAAAGGGGTTCCTGTGCCATAAGAGGAATCATCTGGATCCATTGAGTCTACATCAAAAGAGACATATAAAACATCCATTTGATTGAGGTGAGCATGAACATCCTGAGAAATTTGAACAGCTCCTTTTTCTCTAAATTCATCTACATCAATTACTTTTATATCAAGAGATTTTATCAGTTTTCTTTCTTCAAGTTCCACATCCCTTAGACCAATATAAACAACCTCACTAGGATGAATTAGGCTGTTGTTATCTGGCCCCATGCTTTTCATCCAATTCCATTTTCGAACCGTATTTATTTTTGGAGTATTTCTTTTGTTTTTTAGGTTATCGATGCTCAGAGCAGCTCCTAGTGACATACCATGAATGTTTCCTGAAGGAGTGGTGTAAGGGGAGTGTATGTCGGCATGTGCATCAACCCATACTACGCCAATTTTTTTTTCTGGATATTTGTTCCTTATTCCAGCAATCGTAGCAGTTGCAGAGGAATGATCCCCAGATAAAACAAATACGGTTGAAGATGAAGAAAGACTATTTTGTACTTGTTTAATAATTCCTTTGTATATCTCACATACACCGTCTATTCTTCTAGCAAATGGGGAATAAACAGCTTTATCTAATAAAGCATTTTTATCTGGCATTGTAATTAAATCCAGATCAGCAAAAAAAGTATTCTTTTGTCTTCTTGCAGCATTTAAGATTGCATATGGACCAAGAGAAGAACCTCTTGTTCCAGCACCTAATTCAGATGGGTTAATTAATATTTCAATTGGCTTTTTCATTTGAAAAACTGAAAATTTATTTTGGTGGACAAATTTACAATTTTAAAGATTATAATAGAAGTCATTTAATAATTATTATTACTTCTCTGTTTTGTTGTCAATGAATGATGAAGGAAGGAATGCAGGAATAAATTTCAGTAGTATAGGCAATAAAATAGATCCTCCAGGAACTAAAAATATGGCGATAGAAGGGATTGTTTTTAGGATATCTATTAACTGTTCTTTTACTATCTCTTTTTCTTTTAAAGTTAGTTTTTTCGTTTTTGATTTTTTTAATAATCTAAGTAGTTCTTTACTTTCATTAATCTCAGATACTATTTTGCGTTTATTTCTTTTTAATAAAACAGCAAAATAGAGGTTGTATTTTTTTATAATTATTTTTCTTTTGGAATCGAGAAGAAAAGGAATTTTGTTTTTATTTTTAACAATAAATACCGTTGTTTTTGCATATAAAATTTCTATTCTAGAACTTGGTACAGAAAAATAATCACCAATATGATGAATTAATTTTCTGTCTATTTGTCTAATTTTTAATTGTAGAGAAATTATATATATAGCATTACACAATAGATATTGTGTGAAGTGACGTTCATTCTGATTAAATGGAAGAGAGATGTCGGTAATCGACGTTCCTTTCTCAAATTTTGTGTTTATTTCCGCTTTATTTTTCTTATTAAGATTTGCAGCAGTTAAGTAAATATGGTATAAATATTTTTCTTTTTGATCAATAACATTGTCTGAATATAAGGTTAGGATTATTACTGATAAAACATTCATAGAGAATGTTTCTTTATTGATTAAAGGTAATTTATTTACATGATTATAGTATAACAGAACATCTATAAATAGTAAAGGGTTTTCAATGGTTCGATTTAAGATTAAGTGTTCAAATTCTTTGTTTTTTATACTTACATTTTGATGGATTTTTTTTTCAAGATCTTTTATTTTTTCTTTTTTATCACCTTGATTTTTTGTTTTAAAATAAAAATCAAAAATTGAATTGAAAAAATTCTTCTTGTTGAATGATTTTGATTTATCTGAATTTAGATAAATCAAAATCATAGTTTCAAAAATCAATCCCTTTAATTTGCTTTGAATAGTCCACTCTTTTGTGTCATCAATAGATGTGAATATCATTTTTTTTGGAATACCGAAAATTAGCCCTGTTTCAATGCCTAGATCAATAATGTCAATAGGATTACTATAGGACTCAAGTATAATGTCGTTGTTTTCAACAAGATTAAAAAATTTATGAATCCAACCGGATGATCCTGGGTAGTACACGGATTTATTTATTAAAAAGACAATATCTAATAGCTAAACCACCAGTCCATGTGAAAGAAATATTTGGAGTGAAAAGAATTAAAGGTCCGGTGTCTAATGCAATATTGAGAGGAAAGTCTTCAAAAGTATATTCAATTCCGATAACACCTTTCAATCCAGTTAAGAGGCTGTTTTTCATTCCAAATTCAGTATTGATGTCGGCTTCTTTAACAATCCCTATAACTATTCCACCTCCATAATACCATTCCAATCCGTCTTCCTTTAATGGACTATTTAGTTCGTAAGCGCCCTCTACAATAATCCCACTACTTGATACTCCTATAGCGCTTCCTCCAATACTTGCTTCAATAGAAGGGTGAAATAAGGAAGAATTGTCTTTCTTTTTAAGTCTATGCTTAATGTTTAAAGATCCAAAACTAGGATATCCGCCTTTTATTCCAATTGCTGTGTTATAATTTTCCTGAGAAAAATAAAAAGTAAATATGAAACAAAAAAATAAGGAAAAGAGAAACTTCATAAGAAAAATTATAATTTACCAGCTAGAGTAAATGCTTTTCTTTTTGAAAACATTGCCCCTCCATTTGTGGAGAAAGCTTCAAAAGTTAAAACATAGGTTCCTATTGTCGCTTTAGTGCCATCTTGTTTCACTCCATCCCAGTAAAAAGAGTTTTCAGTTGCAAGTAATTCATTTTTGAAAATGGTTTTAATTAATCGACCTCTATCATCGTAGATACTGACATTTCCTAAAAGCCCAGGTTCAGTCATTTGATAATTAATTTGTAAAATATCTTGATAACCATCGTTGTCAGGAGAAATGATATTATTTGTAAAAGTGAAATCACCAGTATTTAATGCGGGCATATATTGAGAGTTTTTGATTCCAGGGCTTGCAAAGCTATAGGCTTCAGCACATGAATGCCAGTTTGATGAAGAATTTGATTCTAGATTTGGGTCAATTCTTTCAAGGCTAACGCCATCTTCGGAATCTAATAGTTCGAAATGCCAATCTGAGTTGTAGTTTACTTTATCATATACCATATTGTTATAGATTAAGTAAACTGTTCCTGAATCATTGCTATATGTTGGTAAATCTGAATGTAAAAAGCTTCCGGGTTGAGAAAAAGGATAGTTTTGCAAAACAAAACCAGAATCATTGCCAATAACGGCGTATTTATCTGGGTTTAAAACAAAATGATAGTCAATATTTTTATGATTTGAAATCGTGTCATCATCAAAATTTGCAAATTTCCAATCTATTAAATCAATAACTTTATTGGAATTATTATAGACTTCTATCCAATCACTTCCACCTGTTAGCGGATTGCTCATAATTTCATTTATAACAATATCTCCAGAATCGGGTGTTTCTGGAAGTGTAAATATTCCACTTAATGAATTGCTGTTTTGCCAACAATCTTCACTTCCTGTAAGTGTAATATTGTATGGGTTAGAAGGAATTAATGTTTCATTAAATTGAAGGGTAAATAAATCCGTATAAATAGAAGTGGCATATTTGTTTTGTATAGTAAGTGATGGGTCAAAAATCATTGCAGAATTCATTAATGAAGTAGAGTCCATCGTTTCACTGAAAGTTATTTCAAGGTAATTTGGAGCTATTGCAGTCAATGATTTAAAAGAAGCTGGTGTAACATCTGGTGAGGTATTGTAAACTGAATTTACTATTCCAGGTGTGCCTCCTGTTACCCAATTAGACCCTGTCCAGTTATCTATGTCAGAACATGGGTCATTTGGATTGATAAGCTCAATGCTATACCCACCATTCTTTTTGTTATCATCTTTATACCATTCATCGGTATAGCTAATGCTGTCAATTATGTCATTGTTGCTGTATTTTAAAACAATATCATCGGAACTATTGTTTAAACTTGGAAAACTTGACACACTTACAGAATTTGAAAAAAGAGAAGTATCAGCACTCGCACATAAGACAAGATATTCACCAGGCATAAACCATTTATCTGAAATAGTTCCATTGCTTGAGGCATCTGAAATATACCATCCATCTAGATTTAATATTTTATTGCTTTTATTATAAATTTCCACAAATTCACTTTCAGGTAGCCCTATTGATGGACTTGGGTCTGGGAAAAACTCATTAATAATCACATCACCACTAACGGGTGTTTCAGCTACCAAGTAGGTAAAATCCATAGATTGGCTGATGGATGAGTTTCCAAAAAGATCCTCTATGTTGTTAGCGGTTATTGTATAGGTGTTCCCATTTAGTAAGGCAGACGATAAAGATAAATGAACCAGTGAAAAATTGCTACCATCTCTAAGAGCTGAAGTAATTACAATTGCAGGAGAAAATGTGTAATTTGAAATGTTTTCAGAGGATGTTTGATCTAGCGCTTCATTGAAAAGCACATCAACTGTATTGGCATTTGGTGTGCTAATACTTTGTATTAATGGAGCAATTGTGTCAATTTGCAAATCTCCGATAAAAATATCGTCAAAATAAAATTTACTTGAATTACTTGAGGTGTAATTACAGACAACTCCTGAAAAGTCTCCTAATAGAGTTGAAGCATCATTTGATGAAGCTTGCAAAGTGTAGTTTTGCCCTCCTGAAAAATCCGCATATAAAGTCCAGTCTCCGGAAGCGCTTCTAGTAATCTTGATAGATGTTTCAAAACTTGATGAAATCTGTCCGTTGCTTCCAGCGCATATTTCTGTAGAAGTCGAATTATCTAATTTAAAAAGTCTAATAGCATCGTTAGATCCTGATTCCCCTAATTGTAGATAGTACCCATTTGTAACCGATAATAAATCATTATTATCTGCGCACAAATAAACTCTTCCATTATTACTTGCTGACGGAGAAAATGATTGTTTAACCCATATTCGCCATTCTTTATCATTTAAATTTGTTAAATTATTATTTGTAGATAGATATGAAGAGGAGCTTCCAGAGCTGTTTAGTTGTAATTGTAGACTTGAGTTAACAATAAATTCACCAGTGCTTCCAGTCCATGTAGGATTAGAATTAAAATTTCCATCAGAAAAATCATCTGAAGTTTGAGATTCTGCTTTTAAAAAGCTAAAAACAAAAAAGAAGGCTAAAATAATTCGCATAATGACATTTGGTTATCAAATATACTAAATTTGTGCTGTCATAATTATTCGGATTAAAGGATATAAATTAAATTTTTAAATGAAAGTTGCTATTGTAGGCGTTACTGGAATGGTTGGTAATGTGATGTTAAAAGTCTTAGATGAATATGATTTCCCTTTAAAAGAAATTATTCCTGTTGCGTCTGAGAAATCGTTGGGAAAAAAAATCTCGTATAAAGAAAAGGAGTATGATGTGGTTACAGTTGATCAGGCTTTAACGATGGATATTGATTTGGCACTGTTCTCAGCAGGAGGGAATGTGTCTAAAGAATGGGCTCCAAAATTTGCAAATAAAGGAATTTATGTTGTAGATAACTCTTCTTTTTGGAGAATGGACCCTTCCAAAAAATTAATTGTCCCTGAAATTAATGGAGATGAACTTTCCGAAAATGATTTAATTATTGCAAACCCAAATTGCAGTACTATTCAGCTTGTATTAATTCTTGCTCCATTACACCGCAAATTTAAAATTAAAAGAGCTGTGGTTTCTACCTATCAATCTATCACAGGATCAGGAATTAAAGCGGTTAAACAAATGGAAAATGAAAGAAATTCAGTAAAAGGTTCGATGGCTTATCCTTATCCTATTGATAGGAATTGTATTCCTCAGTGTGATGATTTCTTGGATAATGATTACACTAAAGAAGAAATGAAATTAACAAATGAAACCTGTAAGATTGTAGATAAAGACATCTTAGTTACAGCTACTGCTGTTAGGGTGCCCGTTGTTGGAGGTCATTCAGAAGCAGTTAACATAGAATTTGAAAATACTTTTGATATAAATGAAATAAAAGATATTTTGAGTAATCAAAAAGGGGTAACTGTTGTGGATGATCCGTCTTCTTTGTCATATCCAATGCCAATTTTTTCAGAAGGAAAAAACGAGGTGTTTGTTGGAAGAATAAGAAAAGATGAAAGCCAGCAAAACTCCATAAATTTATGGATTGTAACAGATAATTTGAGAAAAGGGGCAGCTACAAATGCAGTTCAGATTGCACAATTACTTCTTGAAAAGAAGTTTGTAAGTATAAATTAATAACAGTGTAAATGTTTATTTTTGGATATTAATAAATTAAAGATGAAATATAGAAGAGTTTTATTGAAATTAAGTGGAGAGTCACTTATGGGAAATAAACAGTTTGGGATCGATAATCAGAGATTGGCAAGTTATGCCAAAGAGATTAAAAATATATATGATAAAAATATTGAAGTTGCAATAGTAATTGGAGGAGGAAATATTTTCAGAGGTGTTCAGGCGGAACAAGGTGGTATGGATAGAACTCATGGCGATTACATGGGAATGCTTGCAACAATGATAAACTCAATGGCTTTACAGGCGGCGCTTGAGTCAATAGGTTTAGATACTAGATTGATGTCTGCGATTGAAATGAAAGAAATTTCAGAACCTTTTATTCGAAGGAAAGCCGTTCGACATCTTGAAAAAGGAAGGGTTGTTATTTTTGGAGCAGGAACTGGAAATCCTTATTTTACAACAGATTCTGCAGCATCTCTTCGTGCAATTGAAATAAATGCAGATGTTATATTAAAAGGAACAAGAGTGGATGGTATTTATAACGATGATCCAGAGAAAAACACAAATGCTGTTAAGTTTGAAAAGATAAGTTTTGATGATATATATGCAAAAGGTTTAAAGGTAATGGATATGACCGCATTTACTTTATGCAGAGAAAATAACCTGCCAATTATTGTTTTTGATATGGATACTCCAGGAAATTTATCAAAATTAATAGGTGGTGAAAAAATTGGCACAATTGTTCATAATTAATATTTAAAAGTCATGATGGAAGAATTAGAAATGATCTATGAGGAATTTAAAGATTCTTGTGAGAATAGATTAACTCACCTTGATGTAGGATTGTCTAAAATAAGAGCTGGCAAAGCTACCCCATCTATGCTTAGTAATGTAATGGTTGAGTATTATGGTTCAATGACACCAATTCAACAAGTGGCGAATATATCAACTTTAGATGCAAGAACTCTCACTGTACAGCCCTGGGAAAAAGCGATTCTTAATGATGTTGCTAAGGGAGTTTTGCATGCTAATCTTGGCCTTAACCCTCAAAGCAATGGGGAAATGTTAATTATTTCCGTTCCGCCATTAACAGAAGAGCGTAGACGAGAACTTGTGAAGCGCGTAAAATCTGAATCAGAACAAGCTAAAGTGGCTGTTAGAAATCATCGGAAAGAAGCAATGGATATGATTAAAAGCCTAAAGGATGATGGTTTGTCTGAAGACTTAACAAAAAATGCAGAACAAGAAGTTCAAGAGATAACTGATTCTTTTTCAAAAAAAATTGATTCCATGGTGGAACAAAAAGAAGACAGTATAATGACCATCTAAAACAAAGCTCTAAGCTCCATACTTCCCGAGTGAATAGCTGAAGAGTTTTCAGATTTTCTTCCGTTATAATGAATAGATAGTTGAAGGTTTTTTGAAATAAGCCTTTGATAACTAAATTCCCACACATAGTTTATCCCAGGCTTGAGAGCTTCCAACATTTCAAATCCAACAGCAGAATTTTCATTTCCATTATAGATAAGAGAAACACCCTTGATTTGAGCTTGAAAGCTTCCTTTTTTAGGGTGATTCATTCGGCTTTTAATACCAATTTCAGTATGATAACAACTCTCACCTCCATATAGATCAATATTTTTTTTCTGTAAATAAGTGCTTTCAATTCCAATACGAAATTTGGTGTTGGGTTGAAAATTGATTTGAGTGTTAATTTCATTTTTTTTGATGGAGTAATTTCTTCCCGTTGTATAATCAATATTGGATTCTTTTTCTTCGTGTTTGTAGGATTTTTCCCATGAAATTGATCGAGTAATATTCCATCGTGTTGCTATTTCATGAAAAGAAATTGATCTTCCATCAAAACCCGTTGCAAGAAGGTTTTTCGAATTGGTTTGTTGAAACCTATATTCGGATGCAAAAATAGTTGAGGTTCGGTTAAAAAAAACAGAATTTCTAATCATGGAATGAGTTTGAATAAGATTAGTGTCGTTTATTCTATTTTCAAATGGATTGAATAAATTGCTTTCTAGTAAACCGGTTTTTCTTTTTACCCTCATTCTAAATTGATTTGAAAATTTACTAAAAAACCCCAGTATTCCTTTTTTATTAGACCATATTCTTTCAGGCCTCCAAAAAAGTCCTTGATTAAATTCATTGGAGTAGACGTTTACATAATCTGAACTTGGAGTAAAAACCCTAATATAGCTTGCTTGATCAACATATTGAGCTATTTCAAATTCATTCAAATCTTGAACCCCATCTTCATTATAATCTATCCAAGTATAGACTCCCTGTCCATCATTAACTTTCAAATAAATGAAATCTCTTTTTTGTTCCAGTCCTGATCCGATTTCATAAAATGAACTAAAGCTTAATGCTCCTTTCAATAATTTTAAATTGTATTCTATTCTACCAATCATGGTGTTTTCGGGAGATATCTGCATAATGGTGGTGTCTAGTATTTTTAGTTGTCTATAACCGCTTATAAGTGTTAATTGCTGTCTAGTGCTTTGTGGTATTTTTATTTCAATTCCTGCAGTTGTAGCTTTTGCTCCTTCTTTTAATCTTGTGCTATCGGATTTCCAATCGTATCTTTCACGGTAAAATAATTTATATTTAACCAAAGAGCTATCCATGTTTGAAATATAAAATTGGTAGTCAAAAAACTGATAACTTTTTAAGCTAAGCAATCCATTGTTTTCAGTAAATGAATTTCTTTCATGGTCATCTTTGTATCCGATGGTAAAAAATTTTAATTTTTTAGAGAAATCGGTTTTATGCCTGATAAATGTGTTTTTTTCAAGTGCTTCTGAACTCAAAATGCTGGCTTTTCCAATTGCTGCCCACGTTTTTCTTTTCCAATTAAAATCAGTATTACCTCGGTAACCGGTATAGTCCTTTCCATAGGAAAACTGTTGAGCGTTTAACTTGATGTTACCATAGCTCTTGTTAATTAAATTTGCTTGCAAAGTACTTGAGAACTGTGTGCCCGAATAGGGTTGACTTCTTATGTTCCAGTCCCTGTCAAACTCTACTGCTCTGAATTGTTCTATTGGACTAAAGTTTGTGCTGAGAGCCTCTAAATCTATCATGGTTTTTATAGACCATAAATTAGAAGAGTCTTTTGGTTTTAATTTAAAAAGACTTGAGTAGGAAGATTTTATAGAATATCCAATGTCATCATTTTTGTCGCTTGAAGAAAAGGTATTAATGTCATTTTCTGAATAAGCTATTTCTGTTTTTATGGATGATCTTTTTCCTATTTTGTATTCAAAACCACCAGATAAAAAACGTTTTTGTTTGGGGGTTTCTACAATTCTTTGTGGAGTATATAATCCTTGTTTAATTCCTGCAATTGGAGGTGTCCACCTATACACTTTACCTAATGCAATTTGATTGTCTAAAACATAGTCTCCATTTCCTTGTCCAACATTTAGAAAACTTGCTCGATATATCGCCGAATCTGGACTGACACTAAACACTAAAATGGAATCATAACCTAGAGAGTCTATTAATTTATAAAGAATTTGATTTTCAAGGAACCCAATTGAATCAATGCTGCTTGTATTTGCCATATTTATACTATCACCAATTGAATTTAATAGGTTTTTTTGGTCATTATCCAAACTTTGTTGTAGAGGTTGGTTTTTTGCATCTTGTTCGCTATATGCATTTATCCAAAATTCCATTTTTTTTGTTTTTCGATGAATGCTGCCTTGAATTAATGATCTGGCATAACTTTGATCTGAATATTGAAATTCGACAACAATTCGGCTATCTTTTGTGATTAAATTTAATGATGTGAAAACAATTTCAGCTGTATTGTAATCGATTATATAATCGTTTTCCTGCCCTCTTGTAAGTAGTTTTCCATCTATATAAACTCTTTCAGTTCCAGCTAAAATCATAATAAATGGTTCGTTATTGTTTCCTATTAGCCTATACGGACCCTGATTAGATTCTATTCCTTGAATAATTTGTCTTGTAAATTTTCCTTTTGAAAGTGCTCCACTAACCTGTGAATACCAATTTGCATTTGATTTTGTTTTCCATGTGTATTGAGAAGTGATTCCCTGTCCTCTTTTTTTATAAGTTAAAAAATAACCTTTCGGTTTATTTAACCAGAAATCTCCAGCTATAATTTTTAAGTTTTTGTTATACACCTGAATAAATATCTTATCAAATTCCTGAAGTTTATTTGTCGTACCATCTGGCTGAATAGGGATATTGGCATCTGAAAGTGAAGCTAAAACTTGAAGATTAGGAGAAAGTTTACCTGATAGCTCTAGATTTAATGACGAATTAACGCCTAAGTCCTGGTTGTTTCCAAATGATATGCCCCTGGAGATGCTACCGGATTTATTTAATTCTGATCCACCAAAAACATCATCAAGATTGTAATTTTCTGTTATTAAAAAGTTTTCTCTATCTCCTTTTACTTCAGAAAAAAGAACAGAAGTGTCTCTACGCTGATAAGATTTAGATAAATCAATTGGCAATACATTGTAATGAAGAATTAAAGAATCTGAGCATGATTTAAGTATTAAAAGCTCAGAAGATGCAAAGTTGAGAATATAATCAGACCTTGATAAAGTATCTTTATTGCATAGTGCATAAAATGAATTTGGATAAATACTTAGAGTATCGACTCTAATTTTTTTATTAATTGTTCCGATTTTCTTTTTTCGCCAAGATGGATGCTGTGCATGTAACATTTTACATGCAAAAAGAATAATCAAAATAACATAAAAGCGCATCAATTTATTTATACCTGTTTTCTATATAAACGTAAAAAAAATTAATTTAAGATAAATAAAATGTCTTTTAATTATATAAATGGAAAGTATTTAGAGAAAAGGAGTCGGTTTTGTTATTTAAATATGATTATTAGGGGGCACAAAGTAAACAATCGAGCCATAAAATGTTCTATGGAAATATAATAAGACTAAAGCTTTGTGATTAATTAATACAATGAAGGATATTTTTGAGGATCAAATTCATGCATTACAGCATAAACTTTTTCAACAATATCATCCATGCTAGGTTTTGAGAAATAATCTCCATCTGTTCCATAGGCTGGACGATGATCTTTTGCACTTAATGTAGCCGGAGAAGAATCTAAAGAAAAATACCCATTTTGATGTACCAAAATTTTGTCTAGCATATAAGCTGTTGCTCCACTGCTAACATCTTCATCAACTATAAATAAACGATTGGTTTTGGCTAATGATTTTCCAATTACATGATTAATATCAAAAGGAATTAGTGTTTGAACATCAATTAATTCACAATTAACACCTAAAGAACTTAATTCTTTTGAAGCAGCAACACAGATGTTAAAAGTTGAGCCATATGATACAATAGTAATATCAGTTCCTTGTTTAACGATTTCAGGAATTCCCAAAGGTTCCGTGAATTCTCCTAAATTTGTAGGTAGATTTTCTTTGCTTCGATATCCGTTAAGAGGTTCAATAACTAGTGCAGGTTCATCAGATTTTAATAAAGTATTGTAAAACCCAGCAGCTTTTGTCATGTTTCTAGGTACACATACATATACACCTCTCAATGCATTTACAATCATGCCTAAAGGGGAGCCGCTATGCCAAATCCCTTCTAGACGATGGCCACGAGTACTTATTATTAATGGTGCTTTTTGCCCTCCTTTGGTTCTATATTGAACAGTTGCCAAATCATCTGAAATAACTTGAATGGCATATAATAGATAATCTAGGTATTGAATTTCGGCTATTGGTCTTAAACCCCTCATCGCCATGCCAATTCCTTGTCCAATAATAGTACATTCTCTAATTCCGGTGTCAAATACTCTGTTCTCACCAAATTTTTCTTGCATCCCTTCTAAACTTTGATTGACACCTCCAATTTTACCTACATCTTCCCCAAAAACAAGTAATTCTGGAATTGATTCAAGTAATTTTTCATAATTATTTCTAAGAATGATTCTTCCGTCCACAAGATTTTCTTCTTCATTGTATGTTGGTGGAGTAACCTTTACCTTTTTAGCGGATTTTTCAGATTCAGAATGTAGAAGTGAGCTATATCTTTCAAAATTAATACCTATTTGACTTTTAATCCAATCAGAAAGTTTTTGTTTTTCAGGAGAATTTTCTTTAGAAATAAGCCTCAATATTTTTCTACATGAGGATAAAATGTCTTTTCTAAGAGGTTCAAAAGTGTTTAACAAATCCTCAGCTTCTTTCAAAATAAATGTGCTGTTAGGGCTATCTTTAGCAGTGTTTTTAATCAGTTCAACAGCTTTGTTTAAGTCTGCTTTTATTTCTACGGAAAAAGAATTCCAGGCTTCATTTTTGGAGTTTCTGACAGTTACTTTCGCTTCTTTTTCAATTTTTTTAAGCTCTTCATCATTTGCGATGGTGTTTCCGTTTGATTCAAATGAAATTATCCATTGCCGGAATTTTTGAATACAGTCGTATTCTTTTTCCCATTTCATTCTTTCTTCAGATTTATACCTTTCATGAGATCCTGAAGTAGAATGACCCTGTGGTTGATTTACTTCTTTAACATGGACAAGAACAGGAATGTGTTTTTCTCGAGCAACAGAAACTGCTTTTTCATAAGTTTTGCAAAGATGAACGTAGTCCCATCCCTTGGTAACATAAATATCGAATCCATTAGAATCTTTAGTTCTTTGCATTCCTGCAAGTGCATCGGATATACTGTCCTTTGTTGTTTGAAATTTTCTAGGCACAGAAATCCCATATCCATCATCCCATACAGATAAAACTAGAGGAACTTGCATTACTCCTGCAGCATTTATTGTTTCCCAAAATGGCCCTTCCGAAGTAGAGGCATCTCCTATACTTCCAAAAACCACTTCATTTCCTTTGTTTGTGAATTTATCAAAGTTCGAATTTTTTTGAAGGACAATATTATTCTTATATACTTTTGAAGCCATAGCTAATCCCAACATACGTGGCATTTGACCAGCAGTAGGAGAAATATCAGAAGAACTGTTTTTTTGTTCCATCAGGTTTTTCCAATTCCCTTTTTCATCTAAATTTCTTGTAGAATAATGACCTCCCATTTGTCGTCCTGCAGATTGAGGATCTGCATTCACATTGGTGTGTGCATAGAGGCCTGCAAAGTACTCCTTAAGGCTTAATTGATCGATAGCCATCATCCAGGTTTGGTCACGATAATATCCTGATCTAAAATCTCCATTTTTAAACTGTTTTGCAAGAGCTAATTGAGCAAGTTCTTTTCCATCTCCAAATATTCCAAATTTTGCTTTTCCTGTCAATACTTCTTTACGCCCTAATAGAGAGGCTTCTCTAGATTCACAAGCTAATTTGTAGTCAGCTAAAATCTGATTTTTAAAAGTATTAAAGTCAATTTTTTGAGATTGTACTACAGATTTTTCTGCCATCCAATTATTGTTAAAGTATGTGTTAATTTGCACAAAAATAAGAAATTTAGAGCCATAAAAGAGTATTGTTTCTCAATTGGAAACTATAATTATCTAGATGTTAAAGAATCAAAAAGAGAGTTTTTTAGATTAATTAAATAATAATCTATTTGTTTTATAGTTTGATTATACTAATAATTGGATTGTGATCTGAAATTCTTTTTCTCTTTTTTTTAAACCAAGCTCTTGGCTCAAGGATTTTTGTTTTAATTGCTTTAATCTTTTTTTTATTTATAAATATAAAATCTATCCAAGAAGGTGGGCCGGTAGATGGATAATAATCTTGATCTGTAAAATTTGCAGTTTCTTTAATTTTGCTTTGAGGATAATCTACTTCACTTTCCAAGACATTGGCGACATAATCATATGTTTTGCTTTTATAATGAAGGTTGAAGTCACCAGCATAAATAATTAGGTCATTAGTGTCTAAATTTTTAACCAAACTTTTTATTTGTCTGATTTGCTGCCTTCTAATTTTATTTCTCTTTTTTCCTTTTCCAGCCTGCATGTGTGTGCCAATTGTGTGAATAGTTTTATTGTTGATTTTCATGGTTGTTCGAACCGCACCTTTTTTTGCCATTTTATCTGTGCCTATACCGAAATTAAATGAGATTCTTTTTTCTTTTATGATTGGAATTTTTGAGTAAATCATTACCCCTGATGAAATTCCTAAAAAAGAAACAGGCCCTTTTTTGGTTTTATAGGGGTATTTGTGCTTTAATTTTTTTGAAATAATTTTCTTTGATTTCCAGTGAAATAATTCTTGTAAAACTAAAATGTCAACATTTGAATTATAAAGGAATTCAGCTATACTATCTGCTCTTTCAACTTGCGAATCATTCATAACCCAGGGCCTCAAAAAAACGTTCCAAGAAAGAATACTGATAGAGTCTTTTTGACTTAACGAAACATTAACTGTTAACAAAGAAAAAAGGAGGATTATCGTTGTTTTTTTTACCATTTTTTTTACTTGTTAGCACTAAGTATCAGCCAATTAAATTAGAGCTATTTTTTTAAAATAAAAAACGTCTAAACAAATGAATTATTTTACTTTTAATAATTGTCTATATTTGTTTAACAGATTTTATTATTTTATTGTTATGCCAACAAAATTAAAAATAAAAAAAACACAAAAATCCCAAGATAAATCAAGTTTGCTTTTTTCTAAAGAAACCTATATTAAGTGGTATAAAGACATGCTTTTGATTCGTAAATTTGAGGAAAAAGCAGGACAACTTTATATACAACAGAAATTTGGTGGATTTTGTCATTTATATATTGGTCAAGAGGCTATCGTAGTCGGTACTGCAAGTGCATGCAGACCTGAAGATAAGCACATGACGGCTTATAGGGATCATGCTCATCCAATAGCACTTGGAACAGACCCAAGAATATTGATGGCAGAACTTTATGGTAGAAAAACTGGTTGTTCAAAGGGAAAAGGAGGCTCGATGCATTTTTTTGATAAGTCTAAAAATTTTATGGGTGGTCATGGTATCGTTGGCGCCCAGATACCTATGGGGACTGGTGTTGCTTTTGCAGAAAAATATAATGAAACAGACAATGTGGTTTTTGTTTCCATGGGTGATGGAGCGGTTAGGCAGGGAGCACTTCATGAAACATTTAACATGGCAATGATGTGGAAATTGCCGGTTGTTTTTATAATTGAAAACAATAACTATGCAATGGGTACATCTGTGGAAAGAACAACAAATGTAACTGATCTAACAAAAATTGGTCTCTCATATGAGATGCCATCTAGAGCAGTAAATGGAATGAAGCCAGAAGATGTTCATTTCGCAATTGAAGAGTCTTGCCAAAGAGCTCGAAGGGGAGGAGGTCCTACTTTACTTGACATACGAACATATCGATATAAGGGGCACTCTATGTCTGACCCACAAAAGTATAGAACAAAAAAAGAATTAGGTGATTGGGTAGACCAAGATCCAATTTCTTATGTGCATGATGTTATTATAGATCAGAAATGGCTAAATAAAGCCGAAATAAAAGAAATCCAAGATTGGGTTAAAAACGAGGTTCAGCAATCGATTGATTTTGCAGAAAAATCTCCATATCCTGATGCCGAGGAAATTTATCAGGATGTTTATATGGATAAAGATTATCCGTTTATTAAAGAATAGTTTAATTCAAAATATAAAATATGGCAGAGATTGTTTATATGCCTAAGCTTAGCGATACAATGACAGATGGAGTGGTTGCATCATGGAATAAAAATATAGGAGATTCTGTGGAAGCAGGTGAGGTATTAGCAGAAATTGAAACCGATAAAGCTACAATGGAATTTGAATCTTTTTATGATGGGGTTCTTCTTCATATTGGCGTGGAAACAGGAAGTAAAGCACCTGTTAATTCGGTGCTAGCAATAATTGGTGATAAAGACGAGGATGTGAATTCTATTTTGGAAGGTGAATCCAAAAAAATAAATAAATCTTCAAAAGAAAAAGTATCCGAACAGCCTAAAAAAGAAGTTGAAAAAGAGACAATAAAGGGAGGTGTAGTAAAACAAGTACCTATTAAAACCAACTCTTCAAAGGTTCCTTCAATACAAACAGAAACTCCCTCTGGAGATCGTGTTTTTGCTTCGCCTCTTGCAAAAAAACTTGCAAAGGAAAGGAATATTGATATTTCTAGAGTTATTGGAACTGGAGATGGTGGAAGAGTGACTAAGGTAGATATTGATAATTATGTTCCATATACTGGGGGGGCATCATTTCGTTCTTCACCTGGTCTAACAGAAGAAAATTATACAGATGAGCCTGTTTCTCAAATGAGAGAAACGATTGCTCGACGTCTTGCAGAGAGCAAGTTTACAGCACCTCATTTTTATTTAAATTTAGAAATAGATATGAGCAATGCAATTTCTTTTAGAGCTCAAGCTAATTCTAAGGAAGGAGTTAAAATTTCATATAATGATATGGTCATAAAAGCTGTTTCTTTAGCATTGAAAGAGCATCCGAACGTCAACAGTGCTTGGATGGGAGATTTTATAAGAAGAAATTCACATGTTAATATAGGAGTTGCTGTAGCTGTGGAGGAAGGTTTGTTGGTTCCGGTAGTTCGTTATGCTGATACCAAATCAATGGACCAAATTTCAACTGAAGTAAAAGGGTTTGCACAAAAAGCAAAAGAAAAAAAATTACAACCATCCGATTGGGAGGGCAATACCTTTACTATTTCCAATTTAGGCATGTTTGGAATTGATTCTTTTACAGCTATTGTTAATCCACCGGATAGTTGTATATTGGCTGTTGGAGGAATTAAAGAAGTTCCTGTTGTTAAAGACGGATGTCTTGTTCCGGGGAGTACGATGAAGGTTACCTTGTCATGTGACCACAGAGTGGTGGATGGGGCTTCTGGAGCTGCATTTCTTCAAACATTTAAGCAGTTTTTGGAAAATCCTGTCACAATGTTGTTTTAAAATTTATTTTTTAGCGTATGATAAAAAAAATTACTCAGATAAAGATTTTATTATTTCTATTTATTTTACTTTTTAATTTCACTTTAAAGGCCCAGGCATTAATTAGAGTTAGAGTGCTTTCAGTTTCTGTATTAAACAATGAGGACTGTGATGGATGGTTAACTGGTGATAGTGATTTTGTGTGGGAGTTTACAGGAACTGATAACACATTGGGATATACAAATAATAATCCGGCATTATTAGGAATCCTTAGTTTTAATTATGCATACAAAAATGGAGATAATGGACCTTATACTTTAAACTCTCCTTCTGGAACTTTTGAGCCTAATGATGGAATGTTTTTTAGTCATGATTATATCTGTTCCAACGATGTGCCTACTCAAATAAATTTGGATTGGGAAGCATATGAAAATGACGATGCAACTAACTACAGTTTGCTTGGCTTCAATGATGGTCAGACAGGGGTGCAAAGTGTTTCTATGCCTGTTCCTGCTGGAACAGGAGTGTTGTTTTATACTTTTGCAGCAAGCAGTAATGACGCAGGCTGTCCTCAGGATTATGAAATTTCTTTACAAGTAGAGAGATTACCCTTGGTGGTTTCTTATTTTCAAGACAATATTTGTGATGCAACGACACTTGCCTTAAATACCACTTACACTAGAGGTTGGTGTGGTGCTACTTTGGAGCCGAATGAACCAGCTGCATCTGACGTGCAGGCTTCTGGATCTGTTTGGGTTAAGTTTGTTGCACCTTCTAGTGGTTCAGTAGAAATTACTACCGATTTAAGCGGAACAGACATTGGTACTTATTTTCAAGTTTATCACGCAGCAGATGGAGATAATTGCAATGTTGGTCTTCATCCAATAACAGCAGCTGTGGTTAAAGAAAAATTTGAATACCTCTCTAATATACAGTATTCCGATGGCACAGATTTATTAGGCATAGATCCTGAAGCGGAAATAACACTTGATGCTTGTAATCCCTTTTTAGTTACCTATCAAAAGCTTATTCCAGGAGAAGTTTATTATGTGCAAATAACCTCTGATGATTCGGCAGATCGTGGGTATTATGAAGTTCGAGTAAACGATTTAGGTTCTGGAGGAAACGGTAGTCCTGATATCCCATGTGTTTCTCCACAAGTAGTTTTAAGTACCACAGAGATAAACTCCGATTTAGGCAGTACACCAAGTACCAATTTAGATTTTGACTGTGCTTATGATGGTGGGAATGATTATAGTGAAACGGGAATGCCTAATGGAGGAAGTACAGATCCTGAAGATTTCCATGCATACACTTATGATCATGTTGGAGTTGGAAATACGGTTATGAATGAAAGCGTTTGGTTAAAGTTTTTAGCTCCTAATAGTGGGAGAATTTTTTATGAGACAGATTATCAAAGCGCAATATATGGAGAAAGTGCTGCTTTGTTTGGTTTTGATAAACGTTTTGCACCTGGAATACCAGCGGATTATTCTTGTGCAAATCTTGATTTTATAACTTCTGATGAAGGTGGGGTAAATGGAATACTTGGAAGTGATCCTTATGCTACTATAACCTCTAGATGTTTGGAGCCAGGGTATGATTATTTTGGAATGATTGACCCATCGGATAATTTAACAGCACTTAGCTCACAAAATATTGATGCTTGGTTATATGATCCAAGTGTAGTTGACCCAACATTAAATCCTCCAGGAAATGATATTTTATGTTTAGCATTATTAGATACTCTTTATGAAGTTCCTGTTGTTTTGGTCGGAACAACGCCTAATTTTCAGGCGGTTTCAGGGACTACTGTTCTTGCTTGTCAGGAATATTTAGCTGGGGAGCCCGATATTGATCCAAATCCTGCTAATTGTGCAAACCAAACTGTTTGGCATTATTTTACTGCCCCACCCACTGGAGCAGTAGAAATGAGTATTCGAGCATATGTAGGAATGGATACGCTACGATATAATGTCTATGAACTTTTAAATGGAGTAGATTGTTATGGAGGCCTTCAACCTGCAACCTATACCGATGATGGAACAATAAATACTTCGATAATTACACCCTTTGCTTCTGGCTCTACTTCTTACTCAGGAAGTCAGGTTTCTGTATGTTGTTTAACTCCTGGAATGGTGTATGCAATTCAGATAGATGGCGGATCTGCAGGTGACGAGGGACAATATATTATTGAATATATTAACGAAATTGAAAGCGATGCAGGAGATGTTTTTGTAGAAATGATGAATGGAGATACTTTAGAGGTGATTGGCCCGGATACTGCATTTGTTTGTTATAATGATAGTGTTTGGCCTGGAATTATGCTTGATGGAATTGGACAATCTACACAGAGCCTGCCTTCCTGTTTAACTCCAGGATATGTGGTTCATCAGGTAATGCCTGTTCCCAATCCGATTGCCAATACAGGTTTTTCTTTTATTGATTCTGTGCAATCAATAAATGGAGTTTTTGTAAACGATGGAGATGGTAGTGGATCTTTTGGAAACCCGACATATAATTCCTTGTATTATTTATCTCCTGCTGGGGATATAACATTAACCTGGGGAGACTTTTCTTGTTTAACATCTACAGCTGAAACAGGACTTCCAATAGTGTTTCTAGATGAGTTACTTGCTGCTACTAGTTATAATAACACCAACTGTGAAATTACATTTTCATTTACTGGTGGATATAATGCATTTACAGGTAATGACTATAATTATGTAATCATTGATCCTCTAAATGATACAGCCTCTATAGGTTCTGTCGCTGGATCTACACCAGTTACTTATAATGGAGCTATTGCAGGAACATATATAATTTCAGTAGATGATGGGAAATGTTCTCAAACTTTTAATGTGGATGCATCAGCGTGTAATAATCCCTGTGTACCTTCTGTAAATGCTGCCACCTTACAAATTTGTGATGGAGACAGTGTCTCACTAGGTGGATCGATGCAAACTTCAGCAGGAGTTTATACAGATGTTTACACCTCTTTTCTAGGTTGTGACAGTACTGTTAATACAACACTTACAATTGCTCCTACATCTAGTGTTTCGGTGACATATAACCTTTGTCCTGGGTCCAGTATTCAGATTGGACCAAGTGCTTATACTTCTCAGGGTAATTACTTTGATACACTTACTACAGTGGATGGTTGTGATAGTATTGTTAATTCATTGATTTTTATGCTTCCTGTTCTTGAATCTAGTTCTGATATTGCTATATGCGAAGGAAATTCCTACGATTTCAATGGTATTTTATACGGAACTGAAGGTACTTATATTGATACGCTGACAACATCTACTGGTTGTGATTCTATCGTACAATTAAATTTATTTGTTACAGAAGCAGAGATTAAATTTATAAATGAGACTATTTGTAATAATCATGTTTATTCTTTTGGTGGTCAAGACCTAAATACAACTGGTTTGTATGTGGATACTTTAACAACATTTACTGGTTGTGATTCATTAATTCAACTTGAATTAACTGTTGAAGATTGTGAGCTTGAAATAAGTAATGTGCTAACACCCAATGATGATGGTGAAAATGACACATGGAAAGTTAGCGATTTAAGTAAAATTGCAGGGTGTGAGGTAAAGATTTATAACAGATGGGGAGAGCCTGTTTATGAAACAAATGATTATCAAAATGATTGGGGAGGGACTAAAAATGGAGAAGACCTTCCAGATGGCGTTTATTTTTATACAATTGTGTGTGCTGATAAAGAGTTAACAGGGTCAATTAATTTATTGCGATTTAAAAAATAATTTAGAATATGAGAAAATTTACTTTTACTTTATTTATTTCGTTTTCTTTTGCTTTAACGGCACAACAAATGCCGCAATCGAATACATATATATATAATCCTTTTTCAGTGAACCCTGCTTATGCTGGAGCAAGTGGTTGTACCGAAATTAATTTTTCACATCTTAATCAATGGGTGAAAGTTGATGGCGCTCCACTTACAAGTAATTTAAATGCAAATACACTTATAGGTAAATCACTGGGTTTGGGAGGAACTGTTTTAATTGATAAAATTGGAATGCTTCAACAGTTTTCAGGTTCTTTATCTGCTTCTTATGGTTTGACATTTGCTCAAGTGCATCATTTGAGGTTTGGTTTATCCGCCGGCTATAACCAATATAGGATTGATCCTGAAGGGGCAATATATTTTGATCTTCAAGATCCAATTGTTAATGGTGGTGTTCAATCTGCAGGAACAGTAAATACAGAATTAGGTGTTTTGTATCAATGGAAAGGGCTTGAGCTTGCTTTTGCTTCAAAACAACTCATTCAAACGTATTCCAATTTTGGATATTCAGGCCTTGATGGTTATGGCTTAAGAAGACATATGTCCGCATTTGCAGCATATCGACATAATTTCAACGAAAATTGGTCTTTACGTCCTTCGGTATATATGAGAGGTTTAAATACTGGAATGCAATTAGATTTTAATGCAGATGCACAGTATAAAGGTTTTATTGATGCTGGTCTTGGATACAGAACAAATGTTGGTTTGATTGCTCGACTAGGAATTCGTATTCAAGAATTGTTTTTTATAGGATATGCTTATGAATCACCAATGAGAAATATTGCTTCTTATAGTTCAGGGTCTCATCAGGTTGTACTCGGTTTAAAGTTTTGTAAAAAGAAGGAAGAGGAACCTGTTGAAGAAATAGTTGAACTTAAAAAAGAAGAAATAAAGGACTCTGTGCCTGAAGTTATAGATACTATTGAGGTTGCTGAGAAGGTCCCTGATACAGTTTACATATCAAAAGTAGACACTGTTTTTATGGGAGAAAAAAGAGCAGTTTCTAATGAATTGCTTAAAGAGGCTTTATTAAATGTAGAAAAGAACTTGCTGTTTGAATTTGATGGCGACAAAATTTTATTAAAATCATTTAAAGATCTTGAGAATTTAGTAGAAATCTTAAAAATAAGAGAAGATATTATGCTTGAAGTCGAAGGACACACAGATGATAGAGCTAGCGAGGAATATAACTTAAAGCTATCAGAAAAAAGAGCATCAGCAGTTAAAAAATATCTTGTGACTAATGGAGTATCTTCAGATCGTGTGAAAGTGAGTTTTTACGGAGAGTCAAAACCGATTGCTTCTAACTCCACATCAGCTGGAAGACAGATGAATCGTCGTGTTCGGATTAGAGTTATAAGCAAAGATTAGAGTTTTAATTTAAATTGTTCTATTAAAAATTAGGCTTGATAAATATTGAATTCAATATTGAGAAAAAAGCATTTAATTTTAAACAACCTGCCGGAACAAGCAGAGGTGTTTTAACCAAAAAGGTTTCTTGGTTCATTTATCTAAATTATTCTTCCTTTGTTGGGGTGGGGGAATGCAGCATTATAGAGGGTTTATCCCCTGATTTTATTTCAAATGAGACTTATGAGATTTATTTAAAAAAAACGCTTGTTTTAATTAAAAATGAAGCAAAGAACTTTACTGATATTGAAGAATTAAAATTTTTATTTGCAGAGGATTCTGTTTTTTATGAATCTACAAAAAGGGTTCCATCGATACGTTTTGGAATTGAAATGGCTTTGCTCAATTTAATTAATCGCAAACAAAATGTGTACTTCCAAAATGATTTTGTTTTTGGAAAAAAAAGAATTCCTATTAATGGTTTGGTTTGGATGGGTGATTTTTCGTTTATGAAATCTCAAATAGATCAAAAAATAAAATCTGGATTCACAACTATTAAATTAAAAATTGGTGCGATTGCTTTTGATGAGGAATTAAGCTTATTAAAAGCTATAAGAAAGAATTATAATGAAAACCAAATCACTTTAAGAGTGGATGCAAATGGATCATTTTCAGTTGAAAAAATTGATTCTGTTTTAGAGGAGTTATCAAAGTTAAAGATTCACTCTATAGAACAACCTATAAAACCAGGGCAGTATGAAAAAATGTCTCTTTTATCTGCAAAACCAATTGTTGGAATAGCATTAGATGAGGAATTAATACCAATCTATTCTATAGACAATAAAAAATCATTGCTTAAAAAAATTCTACCGCAATATATAATATTAAAACCAAGCCTTCATGGTGGAATTAAGGGTTGTAATGAATGGATATCAATTGCCAAAAGTCTAAACATTAAATGGTGGTTAACTTCAGCATTGGAATCCAATGTTGGATTGAATGCGATTTGTCAATATGCATCTGAGTATAATATATCTTTACCTCAAGGTCTTGGAACCGGTGCATTGTATGAAAATAATATCCCTTCAAAATTAAAGGTAAAAGATGGATATATCTTTTATAATATTTAAATTATTTTTTTTATTTCGGCTTCTATTTTCATAGTTGAAATATAAATGCATATATTTGCACTCGATTAAAGAGAGTACATAAGAATAATTTAAATAATGTTGGCATGTATTTAACAAAAGAAGTTAAAGAAAAAATATTCACTAAGCATGGTGGAGGAGCCTCTAACACAGGTTCTACAGAAGGTCAAATTGCTTTGTTTACGCATAGAATTAAGCATTTAACAGAGCACCTTAAAGAAAATCGTAAAGATTTTGTTACACAACGATCAGTTCAATTACTAGTTGGTAAGAGAAGAAGTTTGTTGGAATATCTTAAATCAAAGGATATTGAAAAATATAGATCTTTGATAAAAGAGCTTGGATTAAGACGTTAAACCAAGACAAAAGTTATTGTAAAAGAGGGGACATCGATTTAATTCGCTTGTCCCTTTATTTTTTAAAAAATTAAATAAGTAAATATATAAATATGAATATAGGAATAACAAAGTCCATCATTACTGGAGGTAAAGAAATCTCTGTTGAAACAGGGAAATTGGCTAAACAAGCTGATGGTTCGGTAGTGTTACGAATGGGCGACACAATGATTCTTGCAACTGTAGTTTCTTCACAGGGTGCAAAAGAAGGGGTTGATTTTTTACCTCTTACAGTAGATTATAGAGAAAAATATGCTGCCGCAGGTAGAATACCTGGAGGTTTTTTCAGAAGAGAAGCAAGGCCATCTGAAGGAGAAATATTAGTCATGAGAATTGTTGATAGAACATTAAGACCACTTTTTCCGGATGATTATCATGCAGAAATTCAGGTAATGATGCAACTGTTATCATATGACGGAGTTAATAATCCAGACACTCTTGTTGGATTAGCCGCTTCAACAGCAATTGCAGTTTCTGACATTCCATTCAACGGGCCAGTTTCTCACGTTAGAGTTGGTCGAGTAGAAGGAAAGTTTATTGTCAATCCTGTAGTTGAAGAAATGATAGAATCTGATATTGATATTATCATAGCAGGTACCATTAAAGACATCGTGATGTTAGAAGGAGAGATGAAAGAAATTTCAGAAGAAGAAATGGTTGAAGCAATTAAAGTTGCCCATGAAGAAATTAAAAAACAATGTCAATTTCAATTGGATCTTGCAGCAGAAATACCTTCCTGTTCACCAAAAAGAGAATATTCTCATGAGGATCATAATGATGAGGTGAGAGATAGAATCATGGATTTTGTTTTTGATAAATGTAAAGATGTTGCTAGTCAGGGTCTAGCATCAAAAGAAAAAAGAGCAGAATTATTTGGCGCAATTAAAGAAGAATTTATTCAATCGCTTAGTGATGAAGAAAAAGAGGAAATAGGAAAATATATCTCTGTATACTTTAAATCAGCAATGAAAAAAGCCATTCGTCATGTCATGATTCATGATTCCATCCGTTTAGATGGTCGTAAATTTGATGAAATTCGTCCTATATGGTCACAAGTAGATTATTTACCAATGGTTCATGGTTCTGCGGTTTTCACTCGTGGTGAAACTCAATCATTAACCACACTTACTTTAGGTGGTAAAATGGACGAGCAAATGATTGATGGTGCTACAAGACAAGGAACAGAGCCTTTTATGTTACATTATAATTTCCCTCCATTTTCTACTGGAGAAGCAAGAATGAAATTTAATGTTAGTAGAAGAGAAATCGGTCATGGTAATTTGGCTTTAAGAGCTCTTAAACCTGTTTTGCCAGAAGATAATTCATATACAATAAGGCTTGTTTCGGAGATATTAGAATCTAATGGTTCTTCTTCTATGGCAACTGTTTGTGCTGGAACTTTAGCTCTTATGGATGGTGGAGTTCAAATTAAGGCTCCTGTTTCTGGAATAGCAATGGGGCTTGTTGCAGAAGATGGAAAATTTGCAGTATTGTCTGATATTCTTGGAGATGAAGATCATCTTGGAGATATGGACTTTAAAGTAACAGGAACAGCAGCAGGTATAACAGCTTGTCAGATGGATATTAAGGTAGATGGTTTGCCTTATGAAGTTTTAATTCAGGCGCTTAATCAGGCTAAAGAAGGTAGACTTCATATTTTAAATAAAATTGTTGAAACAATTGCAGAGCCTAATCAAGAATTTAAACCTCAAACACCGAGAATAGAAGCATTTAATGTTCCTAACGATACAATAGGTGCAATAATAGGACCTGGAGGTAAAATTATCCAGCAGTTACAAAAAGACACCAATACTAGTATTACTATTGAAGAGCTTGAAAATGGTGAAGGTAGAGTACAGGTAATGTCTAATAATGGAGAAGATATGGCTGCAGCTGTTAAAGCTGTTCGTTTAATTGCTTATCCACCACAAGTGGAAGATGGAGCTGAATACGAAGGAAAAATTAAATCATTACAAGCGTATGGTGTTTTTGTTGAAATACTTCCTGGTACAGATGGATTGATTCATATTTCTGAATTTGCTCATGAAAGAGTAAATAAAATGGAAGATGTTTGTAAAGAAGGAGAGATTGTTCGTTTTAAAGTGATTGGAAGAGATCCAAGATCTAAAAAATGGAAATTATCAAGAAAAGTGTTACTTCCAAAACCAGAAGAGGTTCAATCGTAATAAAAATAATTAAACAGAGTTTCGGCTCTGTTTTTTTTGCTCCATAGTGCAAGATGTCTTTTATTTTGGCGTCTTATCTTTAAACTATCTAATACCACGACAAATTCATGAAAAATTATATTAAAGTATTATCATTAAGTGTTATTTTACTTTTTACAGAAATAGGCTTTTCTCAAACCTATAAAATTGTTGATACAGATGTGATTGACCATTATAATAATAATTCTGTTATATCTGCTCCTACTACAACTCAGCCATTTTATGGTCAAGATGCATGTTATAATGGCCATCAGCCTTCATACACAAATAATGGTGATGGCACAGTTACAGATAATGTGACAGGGCTAATGTGGGAACAGGATATGGGTAGTAAAATTTCTTATACTGATGCTTTTATTAAAGCATCAAATTCAACCTTAGGAGGTCATACAGACTGGAGAGTACCTACAATAAAAGAATTGTACTCTTTAGCTTTATTTACTGGTAGATGTTTTGGTGATTATGCAATGTATAAATTTATCGATACAAATTATTTTAACCAACCGATAGGTAATACAGCAATTGGTGAACGGGAAATTGATGCACAAACATGGTCAAGTACACAATATGCTGGATTAACCATGAATGGTGATTCAACTGTTTTTGGATACAATTTTGTTGATGGAAGATTAAAAGGATACCCCAAATATGATCCTCCTACTTTTACGACACCTAAAACTATGTATTTTAGAATGGTAAGAGATAACCCTCAATATGGAATAAATAATTTTAATGATAATGGAGATGGCACAATATCGGATAATGCCACTGAATTGATGTGGCAACAGGCAGATGATGGAACTACACGTAATTGGAAAAACTCACTATCTTACTGTGAAAACCTGTCTTTGAGTGGTTATACGGATTGGCGTTTGCCCAATGCAAAGGAATTACACAGTATTGTTGACTATACAAGATGTCCAGATGCAACTAATTCACCAGCTATTGACCTTTTATTTTCTTGCAGTACATTTAATAATCCCAATGGTGATTTAAGTTATGGTTATTATTGGACTAGTTCACCTCTAATGGATGGTCCGAATCCATATTCTGATGCAGTTTATATCTGTTTTGGAGAGGCACAGGGTCAAATGCAATCACCTCCAAATTCTCAAAACTATGTTCTATTTGATACACATGGAGCTGGAGCGCAACGAAATGACCCCAAAAAACAAGCTTCCGGAACAACTTACCCTACTTATTGGGGCCCACAAGGAGATATTGTTTATGTGGATAATTATGCTAGATGCGTTAGAGATGATAATGGGGCATCTTCTTTAATCAAAGAGCCAAATATATATTGCAATGTTTATCCAAACCCTGTATCTAAATTAGTTAAGATTGAATCTAATGAAACCATTGAAAAAGTCATTTTCTATAACTTAATTGGAGAAAAAATCATTGAATCACGTATTCATCAAAAGAAAAAAAACATAATCACATCTGAATTAACTCCCGGTAAATATCTTATTAAAATAATATTAGAGAATGGAGATAAATTTAATAAAGAAATAATAGTGTCTAAATTTTAAGATTCAAACAAAACGTATTTATCTTTCGTTTTAATTTGAAACTATTTTAACAATAGTCTTTAGTATGATTTTTAAATCATTTAATAGCGTTGGATTATTAAGATATTTATAATTCAGGGCTATTTTTTTTGGCATTATTTCTTCTGTGTAAGTTTTTTCTGGATTTTCAGAATTTGCTAAAATCTCATTTTCTTTGAAATATTCCAAGGAAGCATAATCTGTTATTCCTGGTTTCACCTTGAGGATTCTTTGTTGTTCTTTCGTATATAATTTAACATATTCAGCTACTTCAGGTCTTGGACCAACAATGCTCATGTCTCCTTTAATTACATTAATGAACTGCGGAAATTCATCTAATTTAAATTTTCTTATAAAAAGTCCAATTTTGGTAATCCTATTGTCTTTCATGCCAACTGTAAGTTTTCCTTTCTTATCAGAATCAAGTCGCATGGAGCGAAATTTAATCAAGAAAAAAGGATTTTTGTTTTTTCCAATTCTTCGTTGAAGATAAAAAACACCTCCTTTAGAGGAAAGTAAAATTAAAAGTGATAAAATGATTCCAAAAGGAAAAAAAAATATTAGAACTGTAAAGGATACAACAATATCAAATATTCTTTTCATTATATGACAGAATTAACAGAATCGATTACTGCTTTGATTATTTTAGATACGTTTTGATTACTTAATGTAAAATAAACAGGCAGGCTTATTTCACAAGAGTAGTTATTAAAAGCAATAGGGTAATTCGATATTTGATAACCCATATTTTTATATGCGCTAAGAAGAGGTAGAGGCTGAAAATGAACGTTTACAGACACTTCTTTATCAAAAATAAGCTGAATTATTTTATCCCTTTTACTTTCATCAATATTATTTATTCGCAGTAAATATAAGTGATAAGAACTGGTTTTAATATCTGTTTTATGAATAGGCTTTATTGCCCAGTCTTGATCGTTAAACCCATCATCGTAAAGTTTAAAAATTTCGGATCTCCTTTGAAGGTTTTCTTTATACCTTTCAAGTTCAATAAGTCCAATTGCAGCCTGAATGTCAGTCATGTTACATTTGTACCCAGGCTCTATCACATCATACTTCCATGCACCTTTTTTTGTTTTAGAGAGAGCATCTTTGCTTTGTCCGTGCAAAACCTTGATACATAGCTCTTTATATATGGAATCATGGTCATAGTTATTTGGAAGGTTAAAGCAAATTGCTCCTCCTTCAGCTGTGGTAAGGTTTTTCACAGCATGAAAAGAAAAACACGTAATGTCTGCAATACTCCCTGATCTTTTATCAGCATAAATTGCTCCAAAGCTATGAGCAGCATCTGATGCAATTAAGATTCTTCCCAATTTTTTTTGTTTCTCATTTTTAGGGCTAAATCTATTTAAAATTTCATTTTTATTAATTAAATCAAATAGTTCGGTATAATCACATGGTAAGCCAGAGATATCAACAGGCATTATCACTTTTGTTTTTTCAGTAATTGCTTCTTCTATTTTTTTAAGAGAAATATTGAAATCAGAATTATTTATATCTACCATTACAGGTGTAGCTCCAGTGTGAATAACGACATTTGCACTTGCGCAGTAGGTATAGGCCGGGATAATAACTTCATCGCCTGGGCCAATTCCCCACCATCTTAGAAATATTTCCATGCCATTAGTCCAAGAGTTAACAGCAACAGTGGTTTTACAATTACAGTATTCGGTGATTTTTTTTTCAAACAGTTTTGTTCTAGGACCCGTGGTAATCCAGCCACTTAGAAGAGCAGCATTTACTTCATCCAATACTTTTTGATCTATTCTGGGAGGGCTAAAAGGAATCATTAATAAAATGAATTAATTCTTCGGTAAAATTAAACAAATGAAAAACATGATTGCTTTTATAAGTTATAATTATTCAAATTTTCAGCAATAATTTTACATGCATTGCCATTGCCATATAGATTTAGATTAAAATCATTTTCTCTGGAGAGCATTTCATTTACACCAGCGACAATGTTTTTTTTATTTGCCCCAACTAGGATATTTACCTTATTTTCGATTAGTTCAACCCATTCGGTTTGATCTCGCATAGTGACACAGTTTTTTTTAAAAAAGTATGCTTCCTTTTGCAATCCACCACTATCTGTAATAACAAGAGAGCTGTTTTTTATTAACTCAATCATATCAAAGTATCCAACAGGATCGATAGTTTTAAAATTTAATTCAATGTTTAAATCTGAAATTTTCTTTTTTGTTCTTGGGTGAATAGGAAGAATAATAGAAATTTCTTTGTTAATTTTATTTAGCGCACCAATGATTTCTTGTAATCTTTTTGGATTATCTGTGTTTTCTGCTCGATGTAGCGTACATAATATAAACTCTGAAACTTTTAATCGCGAGATAATAGTTGATTTTTCACTGGAATTTTTAGCATAATAATATGCAGCATCCTGCATAACATCTCCACATTTTATTATTTTAAATTCTTCATGCGTGTATCCTTCATTATTTAAATTTGTGATAGCATTTTCTGTTGGACAAAACAAATAGTCAGATATTCTGTCGGTTAAAATACGATTAACTTCTTCGGGCATTTTTATGTTAAAACTTCGAAGTCCCGCCTCAACATGAGCTATTTTGACATGCAATTTTTTTGCAGCTAGGGCACCAGCTAATGTAGAGTTTGCATCTCCAAAAACTAGAGTTAAATCAGGGGTTTCTTTAATTATTATTTCTTCTATTTCTTCTAACATTCTTCCTGTCATTGCTCCATGACTAATGCTGTTAATAGCAAGATTATACTTGGGTTTGGGTATTTCCATCTCATCAAAGAAAATATCGCTCATGTTTTTATCAAAATGTTGGCCGGTATGAACAATTACTTCATCAATATTACTGTATTGTTTAAGTTCCCTGCTTAAAGCTGCAGCTTTAACAAATTGTGGTCTTGCTCCAACTATGGTGAGTATTTTCATCGTCAATAGAAATAGATGGTATCGTAAAAGTAAAAATACAATGTATAATTTAAATAAGAAGTAATTTTATTTTATCATTAAATGATTTATTGACTTAATTATATTTGTAAAAAAAAAAATATGAAAAATATAGCGGTTATTGGAGCAGGTACTATGGGGAATGGTATTGCTCATGTATTTGCTCAAAAAGGATACTGTGTTTCTTTGATTGATCTTTCAGAATCTGCTTTAGAAAAAGCGGTGGCAACAATTTCAAAAAATTTAGCAAGAATGGTTGCAAAAGAAAAAATATCTGAAAATGATAAATCTGAAACCTTAGCTAACATAACTACTTTTACTAAAATGTCCGAAGGACTAAAAGACGTTGAATTAGTTATCGAAGCTGCTACAGAAAATATTGATTTAAAGCTTAAAATTTTTAAAAACCTAGATGAGTTAACAAACTCAGAAGTTATATTAGCAACAAATACATCTTCTATAAGTATCACAAAAATAGCTTCGGTTACCAATCGTCCTGACAAAGTAATAGGAATGCATTTTATGAACCCAGTGCCAATTATGAAATTGGTAGAAATCATAAGAGGCTATTCTACTTCAGATGAAGTAACTCAAAAAATAATGAGTGTATCAAAAAGTCTAGGAAAAGTTCCTGTTGAAGTAAATGACTATCCTGGTTTTATAGCTAACAGAATCTTAATGCCAATGATAAATGAAGCAATATATTCTCTTTATGAAGGAGTTGCTGGCGTTGAAGAAATAGATACTGTGATGAAATTGGGGATGGCTCATCCAATGGGACCACTTCAATTAGCTGATTTTATTGGATTGGATGTTTGTTTAGCAATTATGGAAGTTTTATACGAAGGTTTTGGAAATCCGAAATATGCTCCTTGTCCTCTATTGGTTAATATGGTTGTTGCCAAAAAAATGGGCGTTAAAAGTGGGGAAGGTTTTTACTCTTGGACTCATGGAACAAAGGAACTACATGTTTCAGGTAATTTTAAAAAATAACGATTGAGAATCTCTATTTTATTGGTTTTTATTTTTTCTACGCTCTTTTCTTGTGCACAATCAAAGAGTAAGAAAAAAAAAGATTTATCTAAATTTCAAACTGCTTATTTTGCTAGTGGATGTTTTTGGTGTGTTGAAGCGGTTTTTGAATCGGTAATAGGAGTAGAGGAGGTTGTTTCTGGATATAGTGGTGGAAAAGAAAAAAAACCGACATATGGTCAGGTTTCTAGAGGCGAAACAGGACATGCTGAATCGGTCAAAGTATATTACGATTCTTCAAAAGTGAAGTACCTAGACCTTCTTCGTGTTTTCTTCTGTTCTCATGATCCAAGCACTTATCATCAACAAGGTCCAGATAAAGGCTCCCAGTATAGATCCATTATTTTTTATAAAAATGAGAGTGAAAAAACAAAAGCTAAATCTTATGTAAATTACTTATTGGAGAATAAAAAGTTCAATAAAATAACTACCGAATTAGTTCCTTTTGAAATTTTTTACCAGGCAGAACAATACCATCAAGATTATAAAAAATTAAATCCAACTCATCCTTACGTAATATCTGTAAGCAATCCTAGATTTGAATTGTTTAAGAAAAAGTGTCCTGATTTGTTAAAAAATAGAGGCTAAATTAAATGTGCATAGCTCGATCTTCCGTAGCAGCTAATGCAGCTTCTTTCATAGCTTCACTATAAGTTGGGTGAGGGTGACATATTCTTGCAATGTCTTCTGCGGATGCCTTGTATTCCATCGCAATGACAGCCTCCATAATTAAGTCTGCTGCTCTTGCAGAAATCATATGTACACCAAGTATCTCATCAGTTTCTTTATCTGCAATTATTTTAATTAATCCAGAAATATCCATACTCGCTCTTGCTCTTCCCAATGCTTTAATAGGAAAAGAACCAACTTTTATCTCCCTACCAGCAGCAATTAATTCTTCTTCGGTTTTTCCAACTGAAGCCACTTCGGGCCATGTATAAACAACACCCGGGATTAAATTGTAATTAATATGTGGTTTTTGTCCAGCAATTAGTTCAGCAACATATACTCCTTCATCTTCGGCTTTATGGGCAAGCATAGCCCCTTGAACAACATCTCCTATTGCATATACATTAGGACAAGACGTTTGTAGATTTTCATTTACCTCAATTTGTCCTTTTTGATTTGTTTCAATGCCAGCATTTTCAAGAGAAAGTCCTGTGGTATAAGGTTTTCTTCCTACTGCTACAAGACAATAATCTCCTTCGATTTCTACCTCTTGGTTTTTTTTATTTAATGCTTTAACAAGAACACTTCCTCCTTTGTTTTCAATGTTTTGAACTTTATGTTCCATGTGTAATTTGAATCCACCTTTTTTAAGCACTTTAGTAAATTCTTTAGAAATAGTTACGTCCATTGTTGGAAGTATTTTAGATGCAAATTCAATAATTTCTACTTCAGCACCTAATCTTTTGTATACAGAACCTAACTCTAGACCGATAACACCTGCTCCAATTACCAATAATTTTTTGGGAATTTCCTTCATACTTAATGCCTCGGTAGAAGTTATAATCCGTTTTTTATCCGGTTCCATTCCAGGAAAATAATTTGGTTTTGATCCTGTGGCAATGATTATTTTGTCAGCTTTAATTTCTTGTGTTTCCTTTTCTGAATTCACAAGCAATGTATTTTTGTCTTTGAATGATCCAGTTCCTTCAAGAACTTCAATGTTGTTTTTATCCATCAAATACTTTACACCCGAACAGGTTTGTTCTACGACTTTATTTTTTCGAGCAATCATTTGTGAAAGATCTGCACTTATATTGCTAGCATTGATTCCATGTTCAGAAAAAGAATGCGTTGCATTGTGGTAATGCTCAGAAGAGTCTAAAAGTGCTTTGGAAGGAATACACCCAACATTTAAACAAGTTCCACCTAAGGTGCTGTATTTTTCAATGATGGCTGTTTTTAAGCCTAGTTGAGCACACCTTATAGCAGCAACATATCCACCAGGTCCAGATCCGATAACAGCGATGTCAAATTTTTTCATAGATGATTAGTATTAGAGGTACAAAATTAGCATTAACCAATAAAAGGAACCATATGTTTATAATAATTTTTTCATCTACAAGTTAATTTACGTAAATTTGAAAAAAATGACTTTATGAAATTATTACTACTACCTTTTTTGTTTTTGCCTACTTTGTTAATCTCACAATCTTTAACAGTAGCTAATGAACCAGCTATAGGAGCAATTACGACTCTTTATGTTTGTGATTCAAACACCGTTGATTACGAAGCGGTTGTTGGAAATGCCGTAACCTGGGATTATTCAACTATTTCTAGCGTTAACTCCTTAACTAACAATATAACTGTCACAGATGCAACTGCATCTCCAAATGCAGCAAGTTTTCCTAGTTCTGTCAAATCGATGAATATTGCATCTTCAATTTCATTGTTTTTTAATAATGGAACTGGAGGGATGTCTGAAAGAGTATCCCAAGGGTTTGTTTTTTCAGATCCAAGTGCTGGAGATTTTGTGATTACTTTCGCTAATGACGAGCAACAATTAATGACATATCCATTTGCTTACGGTGATCTTATTATGGATAATTTTGATGGAACTTTAGAAACTGCATTATTGCCAACAGGTCCAGTTCCAGCGGCAGGAGCAGGTGTTGCTTCTATCGATGGACAAGGGACATTGGTTTTGCCTCAAAACTCTTATAATAACGTTATTCGTTATAAATTAGTAGATACTGTTAGTGCTACTATTCCACTTGTTGGCGTTGCTCAGTTGTCTAGAAAATTATATGAGTATTATGATCATACAGTAGATAGTCTCCCAATTTTTGTTCATTTGACAACAACCTTGACTTCTTCTGCTATTAATGTTGCAAGTACACTTGTCTTGTCTAAAGAAATGCCACAAACATTTTCTTCGTTAAGCGACATTGAGAATGCGAACATTGCTATTTATCCAAATCCAGCTTCAGCTACTCTTACTATAAAGAATTTCGATGCAAATTCTTACAAAATAACTAATAGCATTGGTAAAGAAGTTTCATCAGGATTGTTTAATAATTCAAAATTGGATATTTCTAAACTTGATGCAGGTAATTATTTTGTTCATTTAATTTCTAATGAGCGTACAGTAGTTAAGAGCTTTATCAAAAAGTAAATTTTTTAAATAGCTTAAGGCATGCATTTTGCCATATCAGGGATAAGTACAGATGTTGGTAAAACCATAGTTAGTGCTATATTTTGTCAAGCTTATGGTTTTGAATACTGGAAACCAATTCAATC